>SL_5KL_010_SEDDRAFT_10000024_pt1 | contig 73085 bp, 79 predicted proteins | sample SodLakKL_010_SED_FD_9118 | JGI IMG/M metagenome (IMG submission 9118)
CTGTCGGAAGAGGACCTCGAAGACCTGCGCTGGGGGAGCCTGCTCCACGATGTCGGGAAGATCGCCGTCGACCAGCTCATTCAGAACAAGCCCGATTCGCTGACACGAGAGGAGTACGAGCACATCATGATCCATGCACACGTCGGCGCCGGGATCGTTCAGCCAGTAGTCAATGATAGGGTAGTGGAGACCATCGAGCACCACCACGATCATTACGATGGGAGCGGTCTTCATCAAGTCATAGCGGGCAATGACATACCGCTCGCGGCGAGGATCCTTGCCGTGGCCGATGCCTTTGATGCCATGACGTCCGACCGGCCGTATCGCCCCGCAATGTCGGCAACCGAAGCTGTGGATGAGATCAAGCGTTGTACTGGCACGCAGTTCGACCCCATGGTGGCCGGGGCTTTCTTTAGAATAATGAGTCGCGAATCTGAGTCGCTCAGCTCCGTTAAGTTCGGCACGTAGCGAATATCCAATCCGGATGGCTGATCACCACAAGATTTCTGGCCTGCTGAAATGGAAGTCAACGAACTGCTGAAGACAATGGTGAACCGGGGGGCTTCGGACCTGCACCTCACAGTACCCAGCCCACCGGTGCTCCGTATTGACGGAAGGCTCATACCGCAGGAAGACATGCCGCTGCTAGAAGCTCACGATATTGAGGCTTTCCTAGGACAGGTGGCTACGCAAGAGCAGAGGGCCACCTTCGATAGAGAATGGGAGCTTGACTTCGCCTACTCAGTTCCCGGGTTGGCCCGGTTCCGGGTCAACGTCCTTCGACAGAGGGGCTGCCTGAGCCTTGCCTTCAGGTTCGTCCCGTTCTATGTTCCGTCCATTGATGAATGGGGCCTGCCGCTGATCCTCAAGGAGCTCATCCTCAGACCGAGGGGGCTTATTCTGGTAACGGGCCCATCCGGCAGCGGCAAGTCGACCACTCTGGCCGCGATGCTTCGCCACCTCAACGAGAATGCCACCAAGAGCGTCATTACGATTGAGGATCCCATTGAGTTTACGTTCCGCAATAAGAAATGCCTTATCCGGCAGCGGGACCTGGGAGACGATACGAAGTCATTCTCGGCGGCTGTGATCCACGCCTTGCGCCACGACGCAGATGTGATAATCATCGGTGAGATGCGCGACCTCGCTACCATAGGCGCGGCCATCATGGCGGCCGAGACCGGCCATCTGGTGCTTGGAACGCTGCACACCATCGATGCGCCTCAGTCCATTGACCGCATGATCGACGTATTCCCGCCCGGGCAACAACAGCAGGTCAGACTGCAGCTGTCGCAGGTGATAGAGGCGGTGATATCGCAAACCCTCTTATCTCGCATCGAGGGAGGGCAAGTCGCTGCCTTTGAGATAATGCTGGCCAGCCACACCATCAGGAAGTACATCCGTGACGAGAAGGTCTTCGAAATACCTGTTACGATGGAGGTGAGCACGCCAGAGGGAATGCAGACTCTGGACCAGGCATTGGCGGACCTGGTGAAAAGCGGCGTAGTCGCGCCAGAAGAAGCGATGATAAAGAGCAGGGACCCGGCAAAACTACAGCGACTGGGTTGAGCCCGCAGATGGGCATCCAGTCTCGAGAGTGCCGTTGACGATACTATAATGAACCAGGAGGGCGCAAATGGACAGGCGAAAATTACTTATAGCCGATGATGAACCGGGGATAAGGCTTACGGTAAGCAAAATGCTGCGGGAGGATTATACCGTGATTGAGGCGGCCGACGGCGAGGAAGCGGTAAGCATAGCAAGGGGCCAGAAGCCGGATCTCATCTTGATGGACCTCATGATGCCCAAGCTGGACGGCTATGGCGCTTGTCTAAGCATCAAACGAGACCCGACTACCAGGGAGATCCCGGTAGTCATGCTCACCGGCATAGACCATAACCTGAACAGGAGGTTTGCCGAGGAGATGGGCGCCGACGGGTACATAACCAAGCCGTTTACACGTGAGTCTCTGCTGCTGGAGCTGGAGCGGCTAATGCCCACGGCCGGCCATAGCGCTGAGCAGGCGCCTCAGGAGCAGACGGCGGGGGAAGAGTCCGAACACGCGAGATGGTTCGATTCGTGACCCTCACGATCCCTGCTGTCATACGGACAACGGATCGAGGACAAACGTTGATAGTTAACGGAAAAGGAGTCAGACGTTGAAGACGAAGGGGACGATCACCGCGCCGGAACTGGTGGCAACCAGAACCAGGCCATCGAAGGAGCTGTTCCGGACACTGTTCTATAGCTCGCCGATTGGCACATACATCGTCCAGAATGGACGTTTCTTACTCGTCAATCACCAGCTTGCGCGGATCTCAGGCTATAACGACGATGAACTGATAGGAAAGTCCTCTCTCAATCTTGTCCTGGCAGAAGACAGAAATGCTGTGCGCGACAACGCTGTAAGGATGCTTAAGGGGGAGCGTTCTCACGGCTATGAATTCCGGATGGTCACAAAGCGGGCCAGTCTCAAATGGGTTATGGAGACGGTTGCTCCCGTCTTCTACAGAAGGAAGCGGGCAACACTGGGCCACCTGATCGACATTACTGAGCGCAAGCAGGTAGAGGAGATGCTGAAGCAGACTACGCTAGAGATGCAGCGCTCCAACGCCGAACTGGAGCAGTTTGCCTATGTGATCTCGCATGATCTGCAGGAGCCGCTACGCATGGTTTCGAGCTACACCCAACTACTGGCTCAGCGCTACGGCGATAAGCTCGATGCGGACGCAGATGAGTTCATCGCTTATGCCGTGGACGGCGCCGAGAGGATGCAGGCGCTGCTGCACGACCTGTTGGAGTATTCTCGGGTCGGCACTCGTGGGAAACCCTTCAGCTGGGTCAACTGCAAGGATGCAGTCGACAAAGCGGTGGCCAACCTGCAGATAGCCATTCAGGAGTCCGGGGCATCCATGACCTATGATGTCCTGCCCACGGTCATGGGTGATGAGGGGCAATTGGTGCGGTTGTTCCAGAATCTGATTGGCAACGCCGTCAAGTTTCAGCGCGACGATCCTCCGCGGGTCCGCATTTCAGCTCAGAGAAGGTACAACAAGGTTGCCTTCTCGGTGCAGGACAACGGCATCGGCATCGAGCCCGCGCACAGCCAGAGCATCTTCGAGATCTTCCGACGCCTGCATACCAGAGAGGAGTATCCAGGAACCGGTATGGGGCTGGCCATCTGTAAGAAAATCGTGGAACGCCATGGCGGGCACATCTCGGTTCAGTCCAAACCGGGAGAAGGGTCGACATTCCGCTTCACGCTCGCAGTGGCAGGAGACGAAGCTACGTGAAGAGTCAGGTGACCGGACGATCGCTTGACGTTCTCCTCGTCGACGATAGCCCGGGGGACATGCGCCTCATAGTGGAGGCTCTCAAAGATGGCCGGACGCAAGTCCGTCTCCACATCGCGAGGGACGGCCTGGATGCCATCGCCTTCCTGCGCAGAAGAGGGAAGCATGTGGACGCCCCCCGTCCCAACCTGGTCTTGCTTGACCTGCACATGCCGCGAATGGATGGCCTGCAGGTACTGGCAGAGATAAAGGAGGACATGGAGCTGAAGCACATACCTGTGGTTATCCTGTCGGGGTCGGAAGATGCGGAGAGCATAGTCAAGACGTACAACCTGCACGCCAATTGCTATGTCACCAAACCGGTTGACCTGGCGCAGTTCACCGCAGTGGTAAGGTTTATCGGTGACTTCTGGCTGACCGCTGCGACACTGCCGATGGAGGAAAGGTAATTGAAAGCCGAACCGGTACGTGTCTTGTTGGTTGAGGACAACTCCGGCGACAGGCGCCTTATCAGCGAAATGCTGGCTGAGGTCAGCGACCTGGCCTTCGATGTAAAGCACGCTGACCGGCTGCAGACAGGCATGACACATCTGGAACAGAATGCGGTGGAGGTGGTCCTACTGGATCTCGGTCTTCCCGACAGTCAAGGACTGGAGACATTGAGAAAGCTGCACGCTCAGGCATCGGGGATTCCGATAGTAGTGCTGACCGGCCTGGCTGACGAAATGGTTGGAGTCCGGGCGGTCAACGAAGGAGCCCAGGACTATCTGATTAAGGGACAGGTGGATGGTCACCTGCTACGACGCACAGTGCGCTACGCTATTGAGCGCAAGCACGCAGAAGAGAAGGAAAAGCGACTGCGGACACAACTGGATCTGTCCAACCGCCTGGCCTCGCTGGGACTCATGGTGGAAGGCATCGCCCACGAGATAAACAACCCCCTTTCCAGTGTCATCGGTTGCGCTCAGATGCTGACGCACGAGGATATCCCCGAGCATGCTAAGGAAGATGCCAGAGCGATCGGCGATCATGCCCAGCGCGTGGCCGAGATCATAAAGAATCTCACTACGTTTGCCAAACAGCAGAAGCTGGACCCGGCTTACGTCAGTGTCAACGATATCATAACAGAAGCTCTGAACATGCGGTCCTATCCGCTGGAGTGCAGTGGCATAACGGTGGTTGTCCAGCTTGACCCCGGCCTACCCCGAACCATGGCTGATCCCGTCCTGCTGCAACAGGCTTTTCTTAACCTGATCATCAATGCCGAGATAGAAATGGCACAGGCTCACGGCAAAGGAAATCTACGTGTCCAGACAGGGCTGGTACGTGACACTATTCAGGCATCATTCGCCGACGATGGTCCGGGGATCGCCGGAGCCAACCTGCCCCACGTGTTTGACCCTTTCTTCAGCACCCGCGGCGTCGGCCAGGGAACGGGTCTCGGCCTTAGTGTCTGCTATGGCATCATTGCCGAGCATAGCGGCAGGATATCCGTCAAGAGCCAGCCCGGCAAGGGCGCGGTCTTCACCGTGGAACTGCCTGTGGTGGCCCCCCAACAGCAGGCTGTACCGCTAACGTAACCCGCTGCCGGGGTCAGTAACGCCCGGGCTGTCTAGCGGGCTTAACACCCCTGATCGCCGATACGCGACTCTGTTACAAATCTGTAATATTTCGCCCGGGAAATTTATGACTATTTGAGAGTCTGTGCCTTAGACTGGAGTTAACGCCGATTGAGGAGGTGATAGAGATGGCACACGAAAGCGGGCACAGGGTTCCCTTCGCGCTTGAGACCATTGGCAAATGCCTCTGCCCGACATGCCCGGTCCAGGGCGGCAGCCAGTGTGTAGCTGAACTAAAGGCAGGTCTGGATGAAGCTCTCAGGAGCAATCCACTGAAGCCGGAAAAGGTGCCGGGCGTCTACTGTGGTACCGGCAAGGCTGACTGCACCGATATTGACACTAACCAGGTCTGCATTTGCGGCGACTGCGCTGTGTTCGCCCAGTTCAGACTGGGGGATGCCAGACCATCGTCCTATTATTGCCGTGCTGGCGCGTCACAGTAACGTATAGCTTTGAGAAGGGAAGAAGAGCGTGTGGCAGATTGAGAGCCGCGTGCTCGAGGTGGTTCGGCGCACGCCCGACATCAAGAGCTTTCGATTCGAGGTCGGCGGCCGGAAAGACGTGCACTATGAGCCCGGGCAGTTCTGCTTTGTCTCCATCAACGTCGATGGGCGGGAAGCAGAGCAGCACTTCAGCCTGTCAAGCGCACCGACGGAGACGGCGCAGGCCGGCTATTTGGAGTTCACGAAGAGAATCACTGACAGCGCATACTCTCAGGCACTGGACCGTCTCAAAACAGGAGACCCGGCAAGACTCAGGGGTGCCGCCGGGGACTTCATCCTGCCACAAAGCGAACAGAAGATCGCCTTCTTGACCGGGGGGATAGGGATTACCCCGCTCAGGAGTATGCTTCGCTACATTTCGGACAAGGATCTGCCGTACGATGTCGTCCTCATCTACGCGAACAAGACCTGGGACGGTATCGCATTCCGGGATGAACTGCAAGAGATAGCAGGGGCCCGCGACGACATCAGGGTGGAACACGTGCTATCGGCTCCCGACATCCCCCCGGACTGGATCGGTCACAGAGGGCATATCACTAGGGAGCTAGTTGTGGAACTGGTACCGGACTACGGGGAACGGATCTTCTACGTTTCGGGTCCGCTACGCATGGTCACTGCCCTACAGGAACAGCTCTCAGCGATCGGTGTCCCGCAGGGACAGGTGAAGCGGGACTATTTCCCGGGCTACGACTGAGACCTGCGTTGTGAGCATCCCGGCATACATGTGATGAAGCGCTGGCGTTACCGGCTGCGCCGCAAGAAGCGGGGCTCGCGAAAGGCCTGAATCAGTAACGCCTGGGCTGCCTAACGGGCTTAACATCGCCCCGGTAGTCGGGTGCGATGATGTTGAATACCAGGCTGATTTTTGGATCCACCATTCGCGAGCTTATCCGCGTTTCAATCTCGTCTAAGGAGAGACATGTGGTGACCACCATCGGCAACCGCGCATTGTAGCGGTAATTCATCAGCTGATATAGCTTTTCCTGAGCCCAGGGGGTGGCCGATTGCTCCCCGAAGTCGTCGAGTATGAGCAGCGGGATTTCCTTGACCTTCTCGAAGAACTGGTCATATGATGTTCTGCTATCCGGGCTGAATGTGGCGCGCAGATGATCCAGAAGGTCGGCGACAACCACAAAGAACACCGGCTCTCCCTGCGCCGACCGATAGTTGGCGATGGCCGCCGCCAGATGAGTCTTGCCACAGCCGTTGACCCCCTGATATATCAACCAACCCTCCGGTGAGCGGGCGAATCCTTCCGCCAGGTTGAAGGCCTGACGCAGATTCTGACGCTGTTCCGGGGGCAACTCCAGCCTCTTATGGTCGAAGCTGTCGAAGGTCATGCTGCGTATGAGCTTCAGTCGTGAGCCGTCCTGGTATTCCAGAGAGGAATCTTGGTCAATCGTCAGTACCCGGCAGAAGTCGTTAGCGGCTATCCTGCCCTGCAGGCGTTCATCCATTTTCTCTACCGGGACATCGGTGGTGATAACGGTGGCCAGTCCGGCGTTGAATCGGTGATTAAGGAGCTGCTCCAGCTTCTCCCTCGACCAGTCAGTGGCGGTACCCAGAGTAAGGTCGTCAAGAACCAGGAGCGGCACGCTCTTCACGTAATCGAACAACTCATCGTAGGTGATATTACTTGTCGGGCCAAAGGCCGAACGAAGGTGGTCCAGGAGGTCGGCAGCGCCTGTATAGAACACGGGTTCTCCCGCTTTGAGACAGTGATTGGCGACCGCACAAGCCAGGTGCGTCTTGCCGGAGCCAGCGGGACCCGTGAATACCAGCCAGCCCTCGGGGCTCTCAGCAAAAGCTTTTGCAGCCTCACAGATGCAGGCGAAGTGCTCCTGAGAAGCGGTATTAGCCGTCCTTCCTTGAGGCGAGAGATTATCAAAGGTGAGTTGCGATAGAGAGCCAAGATTACTGTATTGCTGAAGGTATTCCAGCTTCTTCTTTCTTAACCCCGCCTTGCTGCAGCCACAGGGCACCGCGCGGCTGAAATCGGCTTTTCCCGAATCCAGAGCAGGATAGACGAAGCCCGCCCCCTTACAGGCAGGACAGGCTTCATCGTCCCCTTCCTCCATCGAGGGCAGAGCGACGTCACCGTCTGACGAGGTGCCCGTATTTGCCTCTGACGTACTTGTCCGGGCCACCCTTTTTAGCGTCTCCTTTAGATTCTCCACTGTCCTTACCTTCGCATGCCCACCTTTCCAGGATGCGGGCGATATACCTCCAGCTGCGCTTGTTGAGCGTGACCGCCTCCCTGAGAGCTTCTTCGATCCACCCCGGCGGATAGGTATTCTCTGCCTCTTTGAGCTCTTCAGCGATCATCGGCGTGATGATTCCTATATTCTGTTCGTAGAGAGCGAAGACGTTGACAGTCGGCGATCGAGAGGCATCGGCCGCCAGAGAGTAGACATCCTCCAGCACACCGCCTATGTCGGAAGCCGCGTGCAACAGCGCGCCGTGCTCCACAGCGGAGTTCAGCGCACGACGCAGCTCTTCCTCGCCAAACTCAGCCAACAGCTGAGAGCCCTCAGTTGCCAGTTCCCTGTAAGTGACGCCGACAATATCGGCCCCGCGCCGCTCCTGTTTTCGTAGAACCAGGTAGGTTACGTACAAGACCGTCTTAAGCTCAGCGATGTCCTTAATCCTGGGAACTGTTGCGGTGAAGAAGGAGCCGGGCAAGGAGACAGAATCTGCCTTCATCCGAGAGGTTGACGACTGGCGGTTCGGCACGATCTTCACCCTTATGAAGCCGGAAGCGGCTCGGCCTCCAGGTTGGCAAACTTGGCAGTCCTGCCCACGAAGCGTAGCTTAAACTGCCCCAGAGGACCGTTACGGTGTTTGGCTATGATGATATCCGCTATGCCGCGGGGATAGGGCTCTCTCTCAATGTCATGCACCTTGCTCCACTCTTCAGGAGAGAAGTACATGTCATCGCGATAGATGAAGAGAACCACATCAGCATCCTGCTCGATACTACCGCTTTCGCGCAGGTCAGCGAGTTGCGGTATATGGGAGGCCCGCCATTCCACGGCTCGACTGAGCTGGGACACCGCCAGCACCGGCACGTCCAGTTCTCTGGCCAGAGTCTTCAGGGCACGGGTTATCTTGCTGATCTCCTGTACCCGGGTCTCGTTCTTGCCCTCGCCCTGTATTAGCTGCAGGTAATCGATGATAATCAGGTCGATCCTGCGTTCAAAGTGAAGCCGCCGCACCTTGCTCCTTATGTCCAGCACGCGGAGCTGGGGCGAATCGTCGATATACATGGGCGCCTCGGACAGGATGCCGCTGGCTTCCATGATCCTCATCTCGTCCTGTTCACTGAAGTGCCCGAGACGGACTCTTTTGAAGTCGACCCCGGACTCGCTGGCAAGAAGCCGCTGGACCACGGCTTCCCGGGACATCTCCAGGCTGCACATAGCAACACAAGCATTCTGCGTAACAGCGGCACTCCTGGCTATGTTCAAAGCGAGGCTTGTCTTGCCCAAACTGGGCCTGGCGGCCAGAACAATCAGATCGGACCTCTGCAATCCCCCCAGGGGTTCGTCCAGGGCAGCAAAACCGGTCAGGATATGGGGTACTTCTCCTTCTTGAGTAACACGGAGCGACCCGGCCTCCTCAAAATACTGACCCAGAGCGTCCCGAATCGGCACAAAATCCCGGGGATCCCGCTTCATCCGCACCTGAAAGAGGATGTCTTCCGCCTTATTAAGGCTGGCCTCGATATCGGGGCTGGCTTCGTAGCCAAGGGCCTCGATTTGCCCGGCGGCAGTGATCAGGCGACGCATTATCGCTGCGTTGGATACTATCTGAGCGTAATGCTCCGCGTGCAGCGATGTGGGAACGTTGCTGATCAGATGACTGAGGAAGGCAGCTCCACCGATCTGTTCCAGCCTGTTCTGACGCATCAGCTCGTGCGCCACCGTGATCTGGTTTATAACTTCGTTACGCTGATAGAGTGCGAAGCAGGCCTGGTAGATCATCCGGTTCGTTTCGGAGAAGAAGTCCTCCACCTTGAGCGAGGAAGCAACCTTCAGGATTGCGTCAGGGTCGATCAACAGAGACCCGATCAGTGCCTCCTCGGCTTCAATATCGTGAGGCGGGGCTTTCTCCTCTGCCATCCCTAGTCTTGCTCCTCCTCGATCACCACGGTGATCTGCGGCTTGATGTCGCCGGCCAACCTGACCGTCACTTCGTGACTGCCTGCCTGCCGTATAGGTTTCTCTATATCGATGTTCTTCTTATCAACTGTCGAGCCCACAATGCGGCTCAGCTCCTCTGCGATGTCGGCAGCCGTGATAGAGCCAAACAGGCGCTCTCCTTCACCGGCGCGGGCTTTGAGATTGATCTCCTTGCCCTCTATTTGCTCGGCCAGCTCCATCAGTCTATCCCGGTTAGTGGCCTCGTCTCTCCGTTCCTTTTCCAACCTGGCCTCAGCTTCCTTTATGACGGCCGGCGTGGCTTCCACAGCCAGCCCCCGGGGCAAAAGGAAATTCCTGGCATAGCCACGTCTCACCTCCTTTATCTCCCCCGCCCTGCCCTTGCCCGGTATGTTCTCCAGCAAAACAACTTTCATGAATCCCCTCTCTTCTCTTAGAATGACAAGAATCTGTCTGCCGAGACGGCGGCGGTAGCACCGTCCCCGGCCGCGGTTATCGCCTGCCTGGCGGAATTATGACGGACATCTCCAGCAGCGAAGATTCCGGGGAGCTTTGTCTCCATAGCTTCGTCAGTGATGATGTACCCTCCTTCATCCAGCGGCAGAATACTACGCCACTCAGCGCTGTTGGGTACCGACCCGATGGCGACAAAGACGCCCGCCAGCTCCAACTCTGATATTCTACCATCTTTGCTATTCTTCAGGGTAACCTGTTCGACCACCTCATCTCCCTTGATCTCGGTAACTATGTTGTCCCAGATGAGCTCCACCCTCGGTTCGGCCAGAACCCTCTCCTGATTTATCCTGCTTGCCCGCAGCTGGTCCCGACGGTGAATGACCTTAACGGAGGATGCAAACCTGCTCAAATAGAGAGCCTCTGTGATGGCGGCATCACCACCGCCTACCACGGCCACCGCCTTATCGCCGAACAAAGGACCATCACAGGTAGCGCAGTATGAGACACCCTTACCCACGAACTCGTCTTCGCCGGGCACACCCAGCCTACGATACCGGCACCCCGACGCGATGATGATGGACTCAGCTCTGAAATCACCTTCGCTGGTCCTGACCAGGTTGTTCCGCCAATCGGGCAGGGCTCCGGTCACATCGCCGGGCAGTACCTCCAATCCGCAGCAATGGGCCTGTTCCTGGATCAGCTGACTCAACTCGATACCGCTTATACCATGCGGGAAGCCAGGATAGTTCTCAACCCGCTCGGCGTTGGTGATCTGTCCGCCGACTATCGCTCTCTCGAAAAGCAGAGTGGCACGTCTGGAACGGGCACAATATAGCCCGGCAGTAAGCCCGGCCGGCCCGCCGCCAACGATGACAACCTGGTAATCCCTGTCCATGGCCTAGATACTGTTGAACTCGCGCTTGATTTCATCGAGCGCGCCCGGACGGACGATGTCGGCCACAGTCATAGCCATCGCCATAGCTGCATCCAGCAATCCTTGATGACCCTCCTCGGAGACGGCTGCCGACGCAAACTCCGGTGTATGTATCAACACCTCAGGGGGCGCAATAGATATCGTCGGATGTATACTCGGCACCACCTGGCTGACATTCCCCATGTCTGTGCTGCCGAATCCGAACCGGGGGTCATAAGCGATTACCCGACGCCCCAGCGATTCCAGGTTTTGGCTGAACAACTCGGCCATAGCCAAATTGTTCTTCATCGGAGCGTAGGTCTTTTCTCGCCACCTATACTCCAGTCTCGCGCCGCTGGCAATCGATGCTCCCGTGAAACAGTTCAGTACCCTGACTCTTAACTGGTCAAGGTACTCCATATCCGGAGCACGCACCAGGAACTCGGCTGCGCTGTGAGCAGGTACTATGTTCGGCGCGTCGCCTCCGTCGGTGATTATGCCGTGGACGCGCGCTTCGCCCTTTATGTGCTGGCGCAGTGAGTTTATGGCGGTGAAGCTCAGGACCATGGCTTCAAGGGCGTTTATGCCCTTGTGAGGCTGGCCCGCGGCGTGCGCCGGCTGCCCGAAGAATTCCACGTCAAGGGTGCTACAGGCGAGGGCGTCAATGGTCACCATGTTCACAGTATCGGGATGGATTATCATAGCTGCATCCATCCCGGCGAACGATCCCGCCTCTACCATGTCTATCTTCCCGCCGAGCCCCTCCTCCGCGGGAGTGCCCACAACCACAATACTGCCTCCTAGTTCATCGATGACACGTCTGCTGGCCACACCAGCGCCTACTGCCGCCACGCCTATTATGTTGTGTCCACAGCCATGCCCTATCTCAGGTAGCGCGTCATACTCTGCGAGCAAGGCAACCCTGGGCCTTCCCTGACCATACGTGGCCTGAAAGGCAGTGTCCAGGCCAGAAACGCCCCGTTCGACCCGAAATCCGCTTTGCTCAAGGTAGCCGCAAAGCCACGCCGACGCCTTCAGTTCCTGGAACCCCAACTCCGGCTCGCCATGGATATCCATGCTCAACCGGATGAGTCGATCCCTTTGGGCCTCAACTGCATCTCTTGTCTCTAGCTTCAACGCTTCGATCTCCAAAACTTGAACCTCCTGCTAATAGCTATTATACTTTGTGTTTGACCTGCATTTCTAGGGAATGAACGATGGAAGGGATTGAAACAAAGCTGGTCAGAGCTCCGGTAAATGTGGCTCAGTTGCTGAAAGAACCGGTCGGTTCTACCCGGAGCTATGATCTGGATGAGATGATCGAGGACGAGAACGAAGGTCCCGTCAAAGGGAGTACACAGCTCATTCACACAGACCGGGGGATTCTGGTCCGGGGACTTCTGCGGGTTGAGGTAGAAGTGACATGCAGTCGTTGTCTCAGTAGATTCTCATGTACGCTCGCTTTCGCCGTAGAAGAAGAGTTTCTGCCGACGGTCGATATGTCGAGCGGCCTGGCTCTACCTCCAACGGAAGAAGCGGAAGAGTTCACCATTGATAGCAAGAACATACTTGACCTGGGTGAGCTAATACGGCAATATACCCTGTTGAACTTGCCCATGAAACCATTATGTCGTCCTGACTGCTCAGGAATAAAGGAGATGAACCGAAATGGCGGAACCTAAGAAGAAAACATCGAAATCGCGGCAGGGCAAGAGGCGCAGCCACCTGAGTCTGACTCCACCCGCCATGGATGCGTGCCCCCATTGCCATAGTCCCAAGTTATCTCACCGTGTTTGTCGTAACTGCGGCTGGTACAACGACAGAGAGGCAGTTGAAGTCAAGCCCGCCAAGAAGAAATAGGTGGCCATGGCCGACTCACCCGGAGTAGCTTACGTTTTCCCGGGGCAGGGCTCCCAGGCCACCGGCATGGGGTCAGACCTTTATCAGACCTATCCCTCCTCCAGGGCGGTGTTCGACGAAGCCGATGCCTCACTGGGCTTTTCTCTTTCTCGTCTATGCTTTGAAGGACCGGCAGAGGAGCTGACCAAGACGCATAACGTCCAGCCCGCGATACTGGTGGTTAGCATTGCGTGCCTCAGGGCCTTTGAAGAAGCGGTCGCTCGTGAGACCCCAGCCCCCATCTTTGTCGCAGGCCATAGTCTGGGTGAGTACACTGCTCTGGTTGTCGCAGGCGTGATCAGTGTGGGTGATGCTGTTCGCCTCGTCAGGGAGAGAGGACGACTGATGTACGAGGCGGGGTTGAAGAACCCAGGGAGCATGCTGGCAGTAATAGGGCTCGATGAGGACGTCGTCCGGGACATAAGCGTCCACAGCCGAACCGAAATATCGAACATAAACTGCCCCGGGCAGATCGTGCTGAGCGGTGCCGTTGAGGCTCTGGCCGAAGCCGACAGACTTGCCAGGGCCAGAGGTGCTCGCCTTATCCCTCTAAGAGTGAGCGGGGCCTTCCATTCCGCTCTCATGGATCCGGTCGTCTCGGAATTCAGCAAGACCATCTACGACCTGAGATTCCAGCCGCCGGCTATTCCTGTAATATCAAACGTGACCGCCCGACCATTAACCGACGTCGACTCGGTGCGGGAGGAAATGGTTAAGCAGCTTCGCAATTGCATCCAATGGCAGGCATCGGTGGAGTACATGATCGACCATGGCGTAAGCACCTTCTTCGAAATAGGTCCCGGCAGGGTGCTCAGCGGCTTGATCAGGCGGATCAACCCCGAACTACAGACTCTGAACGTATCGGGAGTGGTAGACATAGCTCTGCTAGCAGGCGAGCACGGGCAAGCCCGCCGATGACTACGATGAGGCGAAAGGCCAGAATCATCGCCCTGAAGGCACTCTACGAGCTTGATTGCACTAGGCATAAGGCAGAGGATGTCCTGGACCATTTGACCGCAGAGCAAGACACATCTGAACAGGCAGCCACCTTCAGCAGAGAGGTTGTCAAGGGAGTGCTTCAGAACAGAGCGGAGATCGACGCCCTCATTCGGAAATATGCCCCTGAGTTCCCGGCAGAACATCTGCCTATCATCGATAGAAATATCCTGCGCATGGCGGTGTTCGAAATGCTGTTTAGTGAGACGGCTCCCATTAAGCAGACACCCGTTAAGGTAGCTATAAATGAGGCCATAGAGTTGGCCAAGGAATTCGGGAGCGACTCCTCCGCTCGCCTGGTCAACGGAGCACTGGGAGCAATAGCCGACAGCGGGATAGCAGGGCCCCATTCATGATATGATTCGATAAGCAGCCGCAGAGCATCAACCGGTGTATCATGACGATCATAGCAGAGGACGACACCATTCGAATCGAAAGGCTCGAGTTAGGGCCCTTTGGAACCAACGCATACATCGTAATCTGCCGCGGAACACAGGACAGCCTGCTAGTAGACGCGCCGGGCGACGCTCATATCATCCTGGACAGATTGAAGAAAACCACTCCCCGCTATATATTGCTGACCCATGACCACTTCGACCATATCGGCGCCCTTAAGGAACTACGAGCTGAACTGAGGGTTCCCCTGGCTGCCCATGCTGCAGACGCCCGACACCTGGAGTCAGCGCCAGAGATGCTGCTGGACGACGGCGACACGATTTCGCTGGGAGACCTGACATTCGCCGTGCTACACACGCCGGGGCATACCCCGGGCAGTCTGTGCTTCAGGACCGGGCGCCACCTCCTATCAGGGGATACCATCTTTCCCGGCGGCCCGGGTAAGACAGGATCGCCTGCCGATTTCGACCGGATAATCAGATCGTTGACGGAGAAGGTGTTCCCTCTGCCGGACGACACCCTGGTGTATCCCGGTCACGGCGATACTACAGTGCTGAAGAAAGAGAAAGATGAGTTCGCCGTCTTCTCATCGCGGCATCACGATCCTGGCCTGTGTGGCGATGTGCTGTGGCTTTCGGCTTAGGCGTCTTTTGACAAGACCACTGTGACTAGCTAGACTAGGCTCTCGGTCAGGCAGATGACTGTTATCGACGAGTTCGTTGCATCGCACCCCAGGTCAAAGCAGCTACACGAAAGGGCCCTCAGTCATTTCGCCGCCAGGGGAGCCACCCACGTCGGTCGTATGTGGCATCCTTTCGGCATCTACATTACCCATGGCCAGGGCTCCCGGATCTGGGATGTAGACGGGCATGAATACATCGACTATCGAAATGGACACGGCGCCCTGATACTGGGGCATGGCCATCCGGCCATAGTGAAGGCCATACAGGAGCAGACCACCAGGGGAACGCTCTACAGCGCCTCGCACGAACTGGAGATCGAATGGGCGGAGTTAATAAAGGGCATGGTACCAACCGCAGAGCGGGTCGAGTTTTTTGCCTGCGGTCAGGAAGCGAATCTGATGGGGATAAGGGTCGCCCGGGCCTTCACCGCAAGGACAAGGATTCTCAAGTTCGAGGAGAACTTCCACGGCTGGGCCAACGAACTGCTAGACCCGGGTGCACTTGGCGCGGTAAACACGGAGGTAACGGCCATACCGATGCATGACCTCGCCGCGCTTGAGGAGGAACTGGCCACGCAGCAGTATGCCATCGTTCTCACCGAGGGTGGTGGCGCTCGACTGGCCGGCCAGATCCCCTGGGACCCGGACTTCATCCGTGCCGTCGGCCCGTTGGCGAAGAGGCATGGTACCATCTGGCTCTTGGACGAGGTGGTTACCGGCTTCCGCGACGGTCCTGCCGGCTGGGGGGGCGTCATGGGGCTGAGGCCCGACCTGACCACCTTCGGCAAGAGTGTGGCTGGAGGAATGCCGGCCGGAGTCTTGACCGGTCGAGCCGACGTAATGGCGATGTTGACTCCCAGGCCTCCCCCAGAAGGATGGATTCCTCACTCCGGAACCTGGAACGCAATGCCTATCGTGTGTGCTGCCGGTATTGCTGCCTGCAAACTGCTCAAAGACGGGCTGATCCAGAAGAGGATCGACGAAATGGGGGCCTACATGCGGAAGACCGGCAACAAGGCGCTACAGGAGCGCGGCTATAACTGGCGTCTCTACGGCCGTTCCATCATCCATACCTACTTCGGGCCGGCCGATTTCGAAGTCGATGAGGCCGGCAACCCGCCCACGAGGGACGCTGAGAGGATGCTGGCAGCGGACGCAGAGAAGCACAAGCTGGGCACGTATCTTCTTCATCACGGTATCCACACACACCAGGGGCGGATGTTCATATTATCGATGGCGCATACCAGGGAGGACATCGACAGGACAGTCGACGCTCTGATCAGTGCTATTGGTGATGCCATGGCTGACGGAGCCATCGGCCAATCGCCGCTGTGATCCGGGTNTTCGCGAGGCCGCGGTATAGACATCAAAGCACGCATATTGCCGCTCGAGGTGGGGCGTAGTATCATATCTCTACGAGAATGGGGTCGTGAGCCGACAACGGAAGAGACCACTGGTCAGAACCTCATGCAAGGAAATCCAAAGGAGATAAGGACGCTCATTCGGCATGGTCAGCTATCCCAACCGACGGCCGGCCTAGCGCCGGGCTATGCCCAGGCAAACCTGGTCGTATTGCCTGAAGAGTTGGCCTTTGACTTCTTGCTCTTTTGTCAGCGTAATCCCGGCCCATGCCCGGTGCTCGAGGTGCTGGAACCGGGGACATACGAACCAGCTATGACGGCCCGGGGGGCCGACCTCAGGGTGGACATACCCCTGTATAGAGTGTTCCGAAACGGCGCACTGGTGACAGAGCAACGGGATGTCACAGGCTTCTGGGACGACGGACAGGTGTGTTTTCTGCTGGGCTGCAGCTTCACGTTTGAGTGGGCCCTGCAAAGGGCGGGGATACCGCTACGGCATATCGAGGAACACAGGAACGTGGCCATGTATGCGACCGGCATTGAGACCGAGCCGGCAGGTATATTCTCCGGCCCCCTCGTTGTGAGCATGAGGCCCATTCATGAGTCGAAGGTGGTGAGATCGATCCAGGTTAGCTCCCGGTTTCCCAGGGCGCACGGTGCCCCACTTCACATAGGCGATCCCGCCAGTATAGGTATCACTGACTTGACGAATCCCGATTACGGGGACTACGTGGAAATCAGGGAGGATGAAGTCCCTGTGTTCTGGGCCTGCGGTGTCACCCCACAGGCCGTGGCGTTGAGATCCAGACCGCCGCTGATGATAACCCACGCACCCGGATACATGTTCATCACAGATGTGCTAGACGAAGACCTGGCAGTCTTGTGATACCTGATCCGGTATAGCATAATGAGCTGTTGCCGCTCATCTTCCAGAGAGGGATCTGATGAACAACAAAGTAGACCTGAACTGCGATATGGGAGAAGGCTTCGGTACCTACAGGCTGGGGTATGACGAAGAGATCATGCCATACATATCCTCGGCCAACATCGCGTGCGGATTTCATGCCGGTGATCCGGGGTATATGAGGCGGACGGTGCGTTTAGCGGAGGAGGCCGGCGTAAGTATCGGAGCTCATCCGGGTCTACCCGATCCCATGGGCTTCGGACGGAGGGAGATGACGGTAAGCGCTGAGGAGGCAGGCGACTATGTCATGTACCAGATAGGCGCCCTCCAGGCGTTTACCAGCGCCAGGAAGCTCCAGCACGTCAAACCACATGGAGCCCTGTATAACATGGGGGTCAAGAATGAGGAGCTGGCCCGGGGGGTTGCTGAGGCCGTCAGGAAGGTAGATCCTGACCTGGTCCTGGTAGGCCTGACAGGCTCTGCCTGGATAACGGCAGGCCGTGCACTCGGGCTAAGGGTGGCGCGCGAGGTCTTCGCCGACCGGTCAGTGAACCCGGATGGTACGCTTGTCCCCCGTGCAATCGCGGGGGCGGTTATCAGGGACGTCGACGAGGTCATCGCCAGGGTTCTGCGGATTGTCACTCGCCGCACGGTCACAGCCATCAACGGCGAAGAGGTCGATATGACAGGGGACACGATTTGCCTGCACGGCGACACTCCAGGAGCCCCGGAACTGGCGCGGGCAATACGGCAGAGGCTGGAGGAGGCAGGCGTGGCCGTAGTGCCGATGGGGGCATTATGCCGGTAGAGCCTCGCAGGCAGGCCATGATGTATGAAAGACCAAGATTCTTGCCGGGCGGCGACAGGGCACTCTTCATTGAACTCGGGGACACCATTGACCCGGAGCTGAACCGCCGTGTCAGGAGGCTGCTGCTCACCATACAAGAGGCCGCCCTGCCCGGACTGGTGGAGGTAGTTCCCGCATATCGGTCGCTGCTCGTTTACTACGAGCCGCGGCAGATACGCCGGCGAGAGCTGCGAGCCAGGCTGGATGATCTGATCCATGAGTCCCTGACCGCCGAGTTGGCCAGACCAAAGGTCACTGAGATCCCCGTGGCATACGGGGGTGAATACGGTCCCGACCTGGGGGCTGTGGCGGACCATAACCGGCTATCGCCCGAAGAGGTGGTCCGTTTGCACACCGGTGCAACCTACCTGATCTACATGATGGGGTTCATCCCTGGCTTTGCCTACCTGGGGGGTATGTCTCCACGCATAGCCACCCCGAGGCTACCGACACCGCGCACAGCGATCCCGGCCGGATCGGTCGGGATCGCCGGGAGTCAGACCGGGATATATCCGGCGGAGAGCCCGGCAGGCTGGCAGGTCATCGGCAGAACCCCTGTAGAGCTGTTCCATCCCCGAAGGCAGCCGCCGGCCCTGCTGCAGATGGGCGATTATGTCAGATTCGTCCCTGTAAGCGATGAGGAATTCCACGTCATAAAGAAGAAGGTGGGGCAGGGTACCTATAAGATGGAGGAGACTCCGGTTACGCAGGAGGATGAGAGTGGAGGTCTTTGAGGTCGTTCGGCCCGGGTTCTTCACCACCATTCAGGACAAGGGACGGTATGGTTATCAGCAATATGGCGTGCCCGTCTCCGGGGCGATGGATAGCTACGCGCATGTGCTGTCCAATCTGCTGCTGGGCAATGACGACGGAAAAGCATGCCTGGAGATCACGTTGCTGGGGCCCTGCTTGCAGGTTTTGCGCGACACGGCAGTAGCCCTTACGGGAGCTGATCTCAGTCCGACCCTGAACGACTGCCCGCTTCCCATGTGGGAGGGAGTGGAGGTCAGTTCCGGAGATACCATCTCGTTTGGCTCCCAGCGGAAAGGATGCCGGAGCTATCTGTCTGTCGTGGGCGGGATAGACGTTTCTCCAGTCATGGGAAGCCGGTCGACCTATGTCAGGTCGCGACTGGGCGGCCTGGACGGCAGACCCTTACAGGCGGGCGACCGCCTGCATAGCAGCGACTCCCGGGGCAACCTGCCGCTGAAGCGCCTACCGCCGCAGTGCATTCCCTTGTACAGTACAGAACACAGACTGAGGGTAGTCCTTGGGCCGCAGGATGACTACTTCACTGAGAAGGGAATCCAGACCTTCCTGGGCTCACAATATGTGATCTCGGCTCAGGCCGACCGCATGGGCTGTCGACTGGAAGGACCGTCCGTAGAGCACAAAGCAGGAGCAGACATAATCTCCGATGGCATTCCACCGGGAGCAGTCCAGGTCCCGGGAGACGGATTACCCATCATTATGCTGGCCGACCGGCAGACCACCGGCGGATATGTCAAAATAGCTGCCGTAATCACAATCGACCTGCCTGAACTAGCTCAGGCTGAACTCGGGGAAATAGTGAGATTCTCGGCGGTCACAGAGGACGAAGCCTACCGGCTAGCGACCGAGTACGAACAGTCCATCGATCGCCTGAGGCAGCGCGGGAGATGAGGCGACCAGGGCTTGCCGAGTGCCCTATATCCCTCGGCAGCACGCTGTTGGCTGCAGTGACACGGCGTTCGCCAGGTTAGAAGTTATGTCGATCGAAGAGATAATCCTGAACCACGATCGCAGAGGTTTATCGGCACTCCGGGCCTACCTGCCCGCCGATTTCTGTCACCATGCAGCGGCCTTCTGCCTCGCAGACAGGCCCCGGCGCCGGAAAGCGGCCGTGATCGCCACCGGCTTCTACGTCAGCTCGGCTCGTGCTCCCGAAACCGATGGCCCGCCAGGGGCCATAGCCATCGGCCGGGCACTGCGTTCGCTTGGCTTCGACATCATCTATGTTACAGACAGATTCACGATGCCACTTCTCTGTATTGATGCCGTGGGAAGCGACGCGGTGATCGATTTCCCCATAGCCGGCCACGATCCCAGCCGGCGATTTGCGGCGCATATCCTGGCCGATGTTCAACCCTCGCTCGTCATTGCTGTGGAAAGATGCGGACTCGACTGCAAACGGCAGTATTACAACATGATGGGTGAGGACATCACCATGCATACAGCCAAGGTCGATTACCTTTTTCTGGGCCGGGACGACACACTAGCCATCGGAGACCGGGGCAACGAAATCGGCATGGGCAACCTGGCTCAACACATACCGGCAGTGAACAGCCTCCCCGGAAGTCCCTCACTTACCTCTGCAAACAGGCTGGTCATTGCCAGCGTGTCTAACTGGGGCGCATACGGGCTGGTCGCCGCCCTGTCCCGGCTCGTCAAACGCAACCTCTTGCCCTCGGTGGAGTGGGAAAAGGAGATGATCAATGAGATGGTGGCCAGGGGTGCAGTGGACAGTGCCTCCGGCCTGAGACGAAACGCCGTGGATGGCTTCGACCTCGAGCACAACGCCTGGGCGCTTACTGAGCTTCAAAGACTGCTGGCGACAGATCTCTAGAATCTTAGGCAAGCATATCGCAACAGAGAGCCCATTGCTATGTGAAGCACACGTCTGCACCGTGGATTACCACAATATCTCCATCCGGTAGAAAGCTTCCGCCAGCTCGTAGTCTTCTCCCTCGGCTAGCTTGGCATGCCGCTCCCTAAGCCACTGCTCCAATCCCTCCGAGCGGCCATCGCCTATCTGACTCTTATGACAGCGGAGTGCGGCAATCTTAATGTCAAAGGTATCGGTGATATCCGTGCAGTAATTCGGCTCCTCAGCACCCCACAGTAATACCTCCTTGACTTTATGAGGCTCGAGCCCTTCGTCCAACAAATCGGGATAGGAAAGAAAATCCCTGGCATAAGGGAAGATAGCATCAAGCGTAACCTGGCTGGTAATCCGGTGGTCGCGATGCCAGATCCGACGCCGGTAGTGGTCCGCAGTTACCACTACCTCCGGCTTGTACGTTCTTATCAGGCGCACAATCTCCTTCCTGAACTCGGGTGTATCTTCCAGTCCTTGGTCGGGATGGCGCAGAAATATGACGTCTCGCACGCCCAGCAGCCTGGCCGCAGCCTGTTGCTCTTGCTCCCTGGTGCTGGCCAGTTTATCCGGCCTCACGGTGGGATCACTGGTGCCCTTATCGCCGTTGGTGCATACCACATAGATCACATCCTTACCTTCCCTGGCCCAGCGGACCACAGTCCCGGCGACACCGAATTCGGCATCGTCTGGATGCGGAGTTACCACCATAGCATAAGCTGGCTCAGTCATGATCCATGAACCCCCTTTTAGCGGCGATGTACGGCAGTAATTGTATAAGATTCCTCAGGCTGGTACAATCTGAATCGCGAGTGCCGACGCAGGCAATGAGCACCTCCAGCTACAGCATTAGGAACTACCAACCAGCGGATTTCGACAAGTATGTCCTGCTCTATACTGACGCCGAAAAGCTGGATCCCACCGGTCGTTGCACGTCCCGACAGTTCGTCGCCACTCTACTACAGCGGCCGAACTACTCACCCCGGCAGGACCTGTTCCTGGCCGAGTTGGATGAGAAGATCGTCGGCTTTATGGATCTTAAGCCGGAACTGGGCATCGGGCGGGTTGTTCTTGACTGCTGGGTACACCCTGAGCATCGCAGAAAAGGGCTGGCGACAAAGCTCTTCGGTCACGCGACAAGCAGGGCCAGCACACTGGGGGCCCGAGTAGCTCACGTCAGTGTTGCCGAGGATAACCTGGTGGCGCAAAGACGGCTGTCCGGGCTGGGCTGCCGCCTTGTCCGCCGGTACCTTGAGTTGGATCTCGACATCGACCAGCCTTTGCAAAGAGCGATGTCATCGTGCCCCGACATCGGTGCATATACAATGCCACCGATTTGCCACCCCCTACGGCACGGCGAAGAAGGCAAACTGACTCAGCTTCAGAACCGGGCCTTTGCTAACAACTGGGGATATAATCCCAATACCGTCGAGGAAACCACCTTTGATATCCGCCTGAGTACCTGCTCTCCAGACGACATCCTGCTCACCTACGAGGAAGACCGAGCGATCGGTTATTGCTGGACCGCAACAATCTGTGAAGAGGGGGTGCCCAGTTCAAGAAGGGGGCGCATCCTCATGCTGGGAGTGGACCCGGATTACGGAGGTAAGGGCACAGGCAAGAAGCTGATGATGGCCGGACTCGCTCACCTCAAGAGCAAGGGTTTACGGATAGCACAGGTGNCCGTAGACAGCGAGAACAGAGAAGCCTGCGCTCTCTACTGGTCCCTCGGGTTCCAGGTGCAGGCCAACACGCTCTGGTACGAGAAGGCAGCAATTCAGGATGCAGCGACAAGATAATGAGCCAGTACCTCCTGACAATCGCTGACCACCGATTGAGCTACGCCCGACCAGCCAAATCTACTAACAGACGACCGGCATAGGAGGGCCGAGCCTTTATCTGCACCGGTCCGACAGAGAAGCAGGGCGATCTTCTCGGCAAGGCGGCCAGGAGTATTGTCTGTTACAACATATCCCGTCTCGCCGTCTCGGATGACGTCTCGATGGTTACCCACATCGGTGGCCACCACCGGAGTGCCACAGGCCAGAGACTCCAGAACTACCAGCCCGAAGCTCTCATAGTGCGAAGGAACCACACAAACATCAGCGGCGCTGTAGAAGTACGGTAGTTGCTCATGCTTCACCAGGCCGACAAAAGAGACTGCGTCCTGCACCCCCAGGCCACGGGCCAGTCCACGGAGCTGTTCTACTTCATGCTGGCTATCTTCACCACCACCGATCACCACCAGCCTGACCCCCGGAATATGTGACAGCAGAGGCAAAGCCTCTATGAGCTTATCGATGCCCTTCAGGGGGTCGAGCCTACCCACGTAGAGGATGATCCTTTCCTCGCCGAAGCCCAGATGCTGCCTGGCCAATGTCCTGTCTATCACCTTGAACTGTCCCAGGTTCACTCCGCAAGGCACGACGTTGATCTTGTCAAGTGATGCACCGTAGTATCGGATGAGGTCTTCTTGTTCCCTGGGTGTTGAGGCGATAATGCGGTGGCAGCTACCAACCAGGCGCCTCTCCGTCTCGATGCGCAGTTCCGGTTCGTCCCCCCCGTTCGCCAGACGCGCTTCCTCCTTAATCCTATTCTTGACCGCACCCAATGTGTGAAACATGATCATATGCGGAACATGCCACCGCTGCTGTAGATATGCTCCTGCCAGCCCGGAGAGCCAGTAATGGCTGAATATCAGGTCGTACCGCAGGTCGCTCTGTCTTCTGTAGCGCTCCAGGTTGCAGGCAAAGTCAGGCAGATGAGAATACACATCCAGCTTTTGCATCTCCTCGTCCTCGCCTGCCTTGAGGTGGATCAGCCGGGCGTTCCGGGCGAGCTCGTAGATCTCGCGGTCTTCCGGATCATGAACACGAGTATAGACGTCCACAATGTGTCCCCGATCGGCCAGTTCCCGGGCGAGCTCGCGAATATATACGCTCATGCCGCCGGTGTCCTTTGTACCCAGCTTTCCCACCGGACAGCTATGGGCGCTAAGCATAGCTACTCTCATCGGACTCACAGGCATTGATACTCCCCTCCTGCCGTTACAGTCACGACAGAGCTATTCGGCACTTGTACAGCGGCACCTCTTGCCCACCGAGTTGATACTTGTACGGTTCACCGCCTTTCAGGAAATCCCATTTATCCATGCCCCTCTTAATGCTCTCCTTGAGGCAGAGTGCTTTGCAAATCAGACCTACGCTGAGATGCCCGAACCGAGGATCATAGGCGCTATTGTAGAGATAGTGCCAGCTATTATAGTCAAACCCCATAGTCATCGCCGCCGGTACCCTGTCCACCTTCAGGGTTCCGAACCTCAACAGCCCGATCTCAGCCATAGCCCGGGCCAGTAATCGGAAGAATGTCTCCATCCTGGCAGTCATGAAGTCGGCCTTCTCGTTGCCACTCAGTGAAAAGAGATGCAGGAACACGTCCAAGCGCTCATCAACCTCCCCACCGACCTTGACGCACTCGTGCTCTGCCGTACGCAGTTCGCTTAAGCGTCTCAACTTGCGCCTCACTTCATGGCGCTGCTTGTTGTTCAGCATCCCCAGGTATTCACTCCAGGTAGCAGGCAGGTCCAATTCCAGAGAGACTTCCTCGGACTGACAGCGGACCCCGTATCCCCGCCCCCGGGCGACGTTGACAAGGTGAGTAAGCACTGTGGAATCGGGGCGCAACGGCCCCAGGTCCAGTCGTCTAATTCCATTACCCTTCAAGTCATCGAGTAATACAGAGAATGCGTTACTCTCTTGCCCCGCAACCAGGACAAAGTCCGAATAGTCACAGACGTCGGCGCTACCGATAAAGGAAGCAGTGTCTCCACGCACAAGCAGAGGAGCAAGGCCCACAAGCTCCTCACCCTGCCGCATGGTGCGTAGATACAGTTGCGCACCCCCTCCAAACACCTCCCACCAGGCTTTGAGCCACGCGGGCAAAACAAATACTGAGCCCCACCTTAACCGATGGCGCCAGTCACTCCAGGAAGAAGCAAGATGGTCAAGATCCTCCTCAACGATGGTATAGCTCATCCGTTGCTACCCAAGTATAACGATCGTGTTAGTTGAAATCAACCGTCCCCCGAACAAACCACCCACCTAGCCACCGCCAGCCACGAAGGAGTTCTCGTGAAAGCCGATAGGATGCGTCGCTTCCGGTGCATTCCTGCCGGAAGCCTAGCGTAGCGAGTGTTAAATTGTCATAAAACGCAGGCCAAGGAAATAACAGAATAATGACATCTTCATACTCGACCTTGGAGAAGACACACCCGTCGATTAAGCAGCTGACTTGTGACGCCCTGTGGACTCGGACGCACGGACAGTAGCAGCAATAGCCGAGGGGGATCAGAACAATACGGGCAATACCCACTGCCTATCTATGGTCTCATCGGCTGTGGATAGCATGGGAAGCACCGAACTGACCGCTTCTCAGCTAACTCGGTGAGCAAGCCATCCGCTCTGATCATGAGCCGCTGCAGTACACGAGGCGATCGGAGCGGTCGCTGTGATACTCGTATATCTCTCCTGCATGAGAAAGGACAATCCTGTAACCCGGGGTTATCACCTGCGCATAGAACATGCCCGGCTTGGGACAACCAAGACTGGTATCCGGCCATGTGACAGCCTCCACCGATGCCACCGCGATCTGCGCTTCGCCTATGCCCTTGCGGAGCGCCAGGTCTGCCTTTGCCTGTTGGACAACCGCCGAAGCACCTTCGGGAATGGGAGCGCTACCCATTGGACCTGAGAAGACAGCATATCCCACCAAACACAAACCGATGATCCCGACGACCAGGAAGCGGCTCCGCGAAAGCACAGTCCTTTTACGATACTTGTCCATACCTTATCACCCCCTCAATACTATAATGCACGGGGACGAAAAAGGTTGCACAGGCGGCTCTTGCCCCGGAACCGTGCCTCCTCCAACGAGGCATCGTCCGCATGTTGCCTCTCCTGATTGGAAGGGGCGTCTGCAGGGGCATCTCACTGTGTTGCATTACCCCCCGGCACGCTGTCAATCAGTGTTGATATCCCTCACAGTCGGAACACCGGCTCATCGGCTATCCTGGCCCGGCTCTCGCACCAGGACGAATAGAAGCAACGCAGCGATGCTCTTGGCATCGCAGATCTCACCCGAGGCGATGAGGCCCGGTATGCATTGCGAGGACAGGCGGACAAGCTCGATGCTGTCGGTGTCCTCAGCCACAAGGCGGCTCGCCACAAGGTCGGTTGCCAGAAAGCAGTGGAGGTATTCTGTGCCGTAGCCCGGAATGGGGTAGAAGCCACCCAGCTTATCTATCGTCCGCGGCAAGTAGCCGATTTCCTCCTGCAACTCCCGGCGCACCGAGTCCACCGGCGCTTCGCCGGGGTCAATGCCCCCGGCCGGCACCTCCAGAAGAAATCGACCCACCGCATGGCGATACTGGCGGACAAGAAGCACATTGCCACCTTCGTCAAGGACTACTACAGCCACACCGTCGCTGTGCTCGACCACCTCTCTGGTGGTTTCCCTGCCTGCAGCGCTCTCCACGGTGTCAACGCGCACGTTTACGCCGCGCCCGTCATAGACTCGTTGAGTAGCCAGCTTCTTCTCAGGTTCCACCATTCATCAGGCGCACCCACCTGCCGATAGGGGCAGTGTCCTGTCTACCGGTATCTCAGTCGCCGCCTCGAGGCTACGTTGTTCGGACTGCCCGGTCAATCCCTGCACCAGACCCGGCTGCCAGCTCCGCTCAGCTTCTGCCACAAGGAGCTATAGAAGTAGCCGGGTTCATGAACTCTCAGCAAACGCACTATGTGCGGACTGCTGTTCACCCTGACACTCTGTCCCATCGACAGGGGCACTTCTACCTGTCCATCGATGCTCAACAGGACGCTGTCCTTGCGGCCCACTCGCAGGTCAACTGTGCTATCTTCAGGCAGAACCAGGGCGTTTCTCAGTCCCAGGTGACAGGATATCGGCTGCAGTATGATCTGCTTCGACCGGGGGTGTAGAATCGGCCCGCCCGACGCCAATGAATAGCTGGTGCTCCCGGTGGCGGTGGCTACGATGACGCCGTCCGCGCGGTATGCGGTTAGCGGCGCACCGTCGATTTCGGCTTCGATATTCACCAGGCGGACCACAGCACTTCGGAGCACCACGTCATTCAGGGCATGAAAGGTCTTGTCCTCAACCTCGGCCTGCAGCATGGCTCGTTCCTCAATCCGGCCTCCTCCCCTGAGCAATCCCGGGAGATCGGACAGTACCTCGTCACCATCGATCTCCGTTATGAACCCCAGCCTGCCCAGATTCACGCCCAGAATGGGCACCGATAGAGGAGTTATGATACGGGCGACACAAAGAATGGTGCCGTCTCCCCCGATGCTGATAATGAGATCTGAACCGGCCACCCTTGCCCTGGCTTCATCCTCATCACCGGTGGAGCACCGCCATGCGGATATCCCGTGCGTGGACACCAACTCCTCCACCCTCTCGGCCAGGGCACGGTCCTTATCCAGGGCAGGGCGATAAAGAATACCGATGCTCTTCACAGATGAGCCCAGTGTAGCACCGCCAAATTTTGGCTGTCAATCTTGTTGCACTTGCTGCGACAGCTTGCTAAAATAGCCACAACGCCCAAGGCAAGGTTGTAGCCATGATAGATTCCCCCGTACTGGTCCTCAACCAGAGTTACGAGCCGCTGAATCTGTGCCGCACACGTCGCGCCATAGTGTTGCTCTTTCGCGGCAAGGCAGAGGTGCTGGAGAACAGCAGAGGTGAGCTTCACTCTGTTGACCGTGCGTTTCAGATCCCTTCGGTGATTCGCCTCGTCTACCTCGTTAATCGACCTCGCCACGAAAGGAAGCTAAGCCGGTTCGAAGTGTTTAGTCGTGACCAGCATACCTGCCAGTACTGCGGCCGACAGACGAAAGAGCTTACCCTGGACCACATTGTTCCCCGACGCTGGGGCGGACAGCATACCTGGGACAATGTAGTCAGCGCCTGCATTCCGTGCAACCGGCGCAAAGGGGGGCGTAACCCGGAGGAGGCAAGGATGAGGCTACTCCGTAAGCCCCGTCGGCCCCGTAATGACGGGTTCTATGTTCCCTACCATCTTCTGAGCAGTCATGCCGAGTGGCAGAAGTATCTACCTTCACTGAACTAGCTCGTCCAGAGCCAGTTCGCTGATCACCCCGCTCTCGAACTGCACAGTTACGGTCTCCTTCAGCAGATTGGTGCTCAGTACCCTGGCTTTGCCCCTGGGCGTTAGTACTTCGTGCTTCAGCTGAGGCATCTTCTTCTTCACTGCGGCATAGTCCTTGCTCTCGTAAGCGAGGCAGCAGAGAAGCCTTCCGCAGATGCCCGAAATCTTCATGGGGTTCAACGCCAGGCTCTGCTCCTTGGCCATTTTGATCGAAACCGAGGCGAAGCTGGCAAGGAAATTCTGACAGCACAACCCATAGCCGCATCTCCCCACACAACCCAGCAGTTTTGCCTCGTCTCTCGCACCTGCCTGCCTGAGCTCTACTCGGGTCTGTAGTTCATGGCTCAGCTTACGAACCAGTTCCCGGAAATCGACCCTGTCCTCCGCGCTGAAGAATATCGTCAAATGCTCGGCCCGAGGATCATAGTGGACCACCAGTGGCTTCATCTGTAACCCGAATTTGACCGCAATCTCCCTGCACTGGCTCAGGGCTTCTAGTTTCAGGTTGGACCAGGCTTCCTCTACTTCCTCTGCCTGAGCGTGTCGCAGAACCCTCATCGGTTGCTCTCCCGATGGACTCCGGCCACCAATGGACACGACTCTTGCCACCAGGGGGCCATCACCACTGTCCACTATCACATAGTCGTTGACCTGCACAGATAGCTCACCTGGATCACAGTGAGTTACCTTTCCTCTCGGACGGAATTTGACTCCAATTATGTCATTCATCATGGTATATTATAGACTCCAGAGAGCGATTTCTGAAATCCGCGGCGCACAGTCGCCCGGGTTTCAGGTCTTGCCGGGCAGTCTGAGCACCAGCCACTCGAATGCCAGGCGGGGATTAACATTCCTGTAGGCCTTCTCCTCCAGCAGGCAAAGGTCAGCCAGGAACTCCCCGATCTCACCCAGGCTCAGAGGCCCCGCCTGTTCCTGCAAGGCGTCCGCATAGTCCACATTGATGATAGCCTCCGGATGACCCCCTTTGATGAGCAGCAGATCATGCCACCAGTCTCGCCACAGCTCCATCGTCTCGCTACCTGCCCTGCGGTCCCGGCTGAATTCGTTTGCCAGCTCCTGGGCATAGGCGAACCTCTCGCCCACCCCGGCGTTCGGTAAGGAAAGCACTCTGGCTAACCTATCACGCCGCCACTCCAGTATGGCTTCGTCTTCGAGGGCAGACAATGCCCACCCAAAGCGACCGTGGCACAACCGGGACAGCAGCTTCGCCCTGTCGCTGTCCGCCTCATGACGGTTGATGAGCGTCTCCTCGCACTCGGCCTGAGATGCTGGCTTGAGCTCCAGCCGCTGGCAACGCGACATGATCGTCGGCAAGAGACGATTCTCATCCGCGGCCAGCAAGAGCCATACCACCCTGTCGGCCGGTTCCTCTAACACCTTGAGCAAAGCATTGGCCGCCTCATTGGACAGATACTCGGCATCCTCTATGATGAACACTTTGTGCCTACCCTCGTATGGCGGCAGGCTGGCCAGGCGCTGCAGCCCTCGAATATCGTCGATACCGATCTCGGTCTTAGAGTCCAAGCCGGTAAGGGTAACGTCGGCATGCTTGCCCTCGAGGATTCTCCGACAGGACTGGCATCCACCGCAAGGACGTTCGGATCCATCGCAGTTGAGTGCTTGAGCAAGGTTGATGGCCAGAGTCCCTTTTCCTACATGCCGTGGCCCGAGCAGAAGGTAGGCATGCGCTATCGTATTGGTCGTCAGGCCGTAGTCCAGCAAGGATAAGACCTTATCTTGTCCTATAACCTGCCACATATCACATCATGGTCTGGCTCACCGGTTGCTCGTGGTCATCAGCTTCTCCAGGGCCATATGGTAGCCCGCACTACCGCTGCAAGTCAAAAGGATTAGCATGAATGGGTCTGGCAACCGTTACGACCGGGACCGGCCATAGAGAGGAACTTATGGCTATCCGGGATGCTCACCAGCCAGGACTTGATATTTGACCGACTGGATAGCAGTTTGGACAGCCCGAATAGCCTCTGTTACAATGTGCCACCCGAGGCAAAGGGCGATTGACGCCCTGGCCGGCGAACCTCTGAGATTAGCGACCTATGATGAGACAAACACCGGAGACCCAGGTGGACCGATCCCGGGCGCGGGATATAGCCGACAAAATCATAGCAAACATACAGAAGGTGATCATCGGCAAGGGCCGGGAGGTAGAGTTGGCGGTCATCGCGCTCCTGAGCCAGGGCCACGTGCTGATAGAAGACGTGCCCGGTGTGGGCAAGACCATGCTGGGCAAGAGTCTGGCACGGTCGATAGACTGTGTCTTCAAGAGGATACAGCTCACCCCGGACATGCTTCCCAGCGACATCACGGGAGTGTCGGTGTTCAACCAGCAGACCCGCGAGTTCGAGTTCCGGCCGGGTCCTATCCTGGGGCAGATCGTACTGGCAGACGAGATCAACCGCGCTACGCCCAAGACCCAGTCGGCATTGCTTGAGGCGATGGAGGAGCGCCAGGTTACCGTGGACGGGATAACCCACAGGATCATGCCTCCCTTTGTGATAATGGCAACCGAGAACCCGATCGAGCACGAAGGCATTTTCNCNTTGCCGGAGGCGCAGTTGGACCGGTTTATGATGCGCATACACCTGGGTTATCCATCATTTGATGACGAGATAGCCATAATAGATAGCCAGCAGGCGCACCACCCCATTGAAAGCCTGGGCGTCGTCGCGAGCACAGACGAGGTGATCAGCGCACAGGAAGCGGTCAAGGAAGTCTTCGTTCACGACCATGTGAAGCACTACATAGTGTCGCTTGTCCACGCCACACGAGCACACGACGATGCGGCTCTGGGCGCCTCACCCCGGGCATCGCTGGCTCTGTTCCGTGCCTGCCAGTCGCAGGCCCTGTTGAGGGAACGCGACTACGTGATACCCGACGATGTGAAGGAGCTGGCAGTACCTGTAATGGGACACCGGGTTATCGTCACGTCCTCAGCCCGTATGAAGGGCGTAGAGAGGCACCGAATCGTGGAAGAGGCGATAGGATTAGTAGCGGTGCCCGGAGGTCGGGCCAGTGGCTGGGTTGCTCCCAGGAGATCCTGACGGACACCCGCGGCAGCGGCCTCAGGCAGAAGATGTGTCCCTCAACCATGGTCGGCTATCCGTTGTCGACCCTGCCCGCATATCGACCACCGGCCGTCGCAGCAACACCGCAGTAGTCGGCCGAGGGTTGATTTAGTACACTACTGAGAACCAGACCCGTTCCACCGGGACTTGCCCGGCACCAGATTGTATAGCGCGCGGCGCAGCAAGCCGTTGCGTACCCGAGGCCATGCATCGGCAACAGAGTACCTGTCTTCCTCGCTCATGCTATTACGGCCATAGCACACGCGCACATAGGTGTCCACTATCCTGTTCACGTCTGTCGACACGTCCGGCACAGTAAGTGCCAGCCGCCGGCCGAATTCGTAAGGCGTGAAGCTGTGACGGGGTCCCAGGCCGCTCAACGCCGCCAGGTGCCCCGTCCGGGCATACACCACCTGAGGATCCGCAACCTCTCCCAGCATGCGCCTCCATAACAGCCAGCCGACTACGGCAAGCACCGCTGAACCCGCGGTAACCCCCAACAGCCAAACGTACCATGGAACCGCTGACCCCGGGCCCTCTGTTCCGCCGGGTGGGATTCCAGGGACTTTTGGTTCACCGGGAGGGACAATGCCCTCCCCTCCGTCGCCAGGCGGCAGAAAGCTGAAGTCTCCACGAGTAACGGTGGGATAGCCAGGCGTGGGCTCGAATGCTATCCAGCCGTATTCGGGGAAGTACACCTCAGTCCAGGCATGGCTATCCCTAACAATGTAATTCCGAAGCTGAACCTCTCGGTCCCCATCCGGATAGCTTATCATGTCGTCAGGCGGGTGCTCGTCCGCTATGTCACCGGGCCCATACCCCACCGCCATACGGGATGGTACTCCCGAGGCGCGTAGCATTACGGTCATAGCGGAAGCGAAGTACTGACAGTATCCCCTCTCAAGCTCAAACAGGAAATAATCGACGCCGTCGGCGTCCTCAGGCGGCGCTTCTATATCCAGCGCGTATTCGAGGGTACGCAGATAATCGCGGATGGCCATGGCTTTCTCATACGGGGTATCGGCATCCGCGGTCAGCCCCCGTGCAAGATCTGTGACACGCAAGGACATGTCGTCCGGAAGCTGCAGATATCTATCCAGAACCCACCCGGGGTAATCGGTACCTGCTGCGCGCAAATCGCTCGCCGCTGCCGTCGACAAGAGCACAGTAGCCCGATACGACGCGCCGGCGGCCAGTGGGTCGGTTGTTCGCACCGAGATCGTATCCAGGGGAATCGGAAGGCGCCGCTCCACCACGAGTCCCTCAACGTCCCCCTCCTTATACACCCACCGCACCACTCGCACGTCTGCAGGCAAAACCGATATGATCTCAGACTCTGTCAGGGGTTGACTGGATTGACCGCTCATATCGTGTAGCTGTCGCACAGCCTGCTGTAGATCGAGCGGGAGATCTTGCAGCATTGCCGCCGTGTCCAGCCCCGTCCCCGTAACCGGTATGCGGTGCTGAGCCGGTTCCTGCACCTCGATCTGATAGTCCATTGACAGTTCCACAGGGTGACCACTCAGATACACTGGTACGCCTGCGGTCAGGGAGCCCACGCCCCGGACACTCACCTCAACCTCACCCAGCTTTTGGAACCTGGTCTCTAGTCCTTGTTCGGGCGTCCATCCGGGAGGCACCAACTGCGTGTCGCCGGTCTCCCATCCCCGGGCGGTGTACACATCATAGCTCCTGGCACGAAGGTAAACAGGGAAGGGTGCTGTGACGACAAGAACAGGCTCCTCACCCAGGGTTGTTTCCCCTCCAAAGGGCTGTCTAGGCTCAAATGAATGAGGCGAATCTGCTACTTCACCCGGCGTCCCGTGGGTCCCTCGGTAGAACTGGTCTCCCACAAATCTTACGGGAGAGCTTGCTCTATCCCACGCTGTGGCGAACGGCTCAACCCTGGTCGCCTGAATCGGCAGCAGCGAGGTGACGAGTACAACCGCCATAGCGAACCAGAAAGCACCCGGCAAACGCAACCCTGACTCAGCCCGCAGATGCCGGACGCCCCTCAGATTCCAGTCACGCCGCCATTCAACAGCAGACAACCCCGCCACCAGGAGAATGACTACCAGAAGATAGAGATGAAGTAGCACCAACTGCTCCCTCGAGGTCAGGATCGTGAGACTGAAGACTATCGCTATTCCACTGGGAAGGAGCGCACCCCACACATTTCGCTTGCCGAACAACGACCATGAGGAAACAAACCCCACCAACCATGATGTGAACAGCGCAAAGAAGCTGAAGGGCAACAGATCAGTGTTCTCCCCATAGCCCACAAAGGCTTGCGCCCATGCGAAGAGCCGGGTGCCCATCTCTCCAAACCGGCTGATGAAACCGGCCCCCTCAGCCAGGACCGTGAGGTGACACAGGCTGAGGACAGAGCCAAGCAGTATCCCGGTAACGGCCACTCCCCACAGTCGCAAGCGCACCTTGGCCACGATGAGGCCGACTATCACACCATAAAGCGCAACGCTTGACAATCCCGGCGTTGGCACCCGGTGGGTGATTTCGACGCACCAGGCTCCGAACAAAACGGCGAGCAGCAATAGTACGAACGCCGTCCAGCCTTCCGAGGGCCCCCTCACCATCCGCAAGAGGAGACGCTTAGACCAGCCCACCACTCGCAAACGGCCGGTCCTTAGCCGTTCCAGCGTCAGTACTAAGCCTCTGGTCACTGCTTCTTCTTCCAACGCCATGTCTCCTTCTAATTGCAGCTAAGAGATCGATGACGTCTCAGCCCCGCAGTTCTCTGCAGAGACCGACACGTCATGCGGGGTCGTCGGCTGAGACAGCGCAACCGAGAGAGCGTCCCCGCTTCGCACTACATAGACGCTGATTCCGGCACTCAAGAGCATCGTTAGCGCGTCACCACATGATTCGGCGCCTCCGAAGCTACCGGGGTCAACCATCACCACGACGACTCTGAGCGCCCGACCTGTCAGGCTTTCGAGCACCGGCACCCACTCTGTAGCCGGAGAACAGGTAACTATGAGCAGAGAAGCGAACCTGCTGAATCTCGATGCATTTTGGGACAGCACCTCGGCTAAAGGGGTATGACCCTCAGTCCTTGACCATGCCAGCGTCTCCATTACTCTGGACATCTGCCTGGGACCGCTACCAAGTGGTAAGTAGAATTCGCGATCGCCGTACGCGATCAAGCCCACCGAACGCTCCTCGGCCAACGCAAGATAAGCAAGCGATGCCGCGCCCGCGACGGCGTACTCGTCTGTTCGTTCAATGCCCTTACTCCTGTGAATCTCTCGTTCTAGGTCTAGAACAATCCACACGTCGCTCGAACTGCCTGAGTCGAACTCTTTGGACATAAGCCGATCGCACCTGGCCGTGGATGGCCAGTGGATCCGGTTCATACTATCGCCCGCGGCGTATTCGCGGACGGTATCTACGTGAGCGCTACGAGTCTGCATGCGCCGCCACATCCCACCCTCACACGAGAGATCGCTCGCAGGAAGGCGGAAATACGGCAACGGGACGGTAGGTGGATACACTACTACAGTTGCACGGTCTCCCCGGGTGATCTGCAATCGAAACAATGCGAGTGGGTCACTGCTGCGTGCCACCAATGGTCCCATGGTGTAGACACCGCGGGCACAGCAGTACCTCTGCACCTCCCATACCTCGTACCAGCGAGGCGATAGTTGCGTCGCCCCTCCGCAGGCAGGTCCATCCATATCACTCATCTGCACGATCTCCAACCAGCCAGTCGGCAAAGGCGAGTTATTGCACACATGGATGGACCCTTCCAGCATATCGCCCACCTGCGCAACTGAGGACTGCCCTTCCACCCACATATCCAGACGCCGCAGGCTGAGCCGGATCCAGGCGTAACTAACAACCAAACCCAGCACCAGGAAATAGCTCACACGATATAGGACGACTTCACCAGTAGCGACAGCAAGAAGAACGACGACTGTCAACAGAATTGCCACCCCCCTGCCCCGGGGCGTCGTCTGAGCGTAGATCCGCGACAACAGGCTCCTTATCAGACGCATAAAACAGCCATTTCCTCCCGGGATTGCCCGTGCTGATGCTTTAATTATAGCAGCAAGGTAGCCCTCGGGCTAACCGGACGGTTAATCCGGTTGTTGCTCGGCAAGAGGATTATGAGTAGAATGTTCGCCGAAACAGGCTCGTTGGGGAACGCAGCCAGGACATCCATCGACCAGTCGTCTATAGAGGATGAGCGGCACTTTGGTTCTGGGCATCGGCAACCCGCTGGGCGGCGACGACGCCGTGGGCGGCCATGTGGCAGACATAATCAACCGTAGACGGCGTAAAGCCGGCGCGTCACTCAACAGCGGCATCATCGCCATCAACGCCGGTCCTGCCCCCGAGAGCTATACCTCGGTCATCCGACGGCACCACCCTGACCTGCTGATATTGGTGGACGCCGCCGACATGGGGTTACCGCTAGGGGCCCTCCGCATAATCGCACCGGAGAAGATCGGCCGCCTGTCCTTTTCCACCCATCACATGCCCCTATCCACGTTCATGTCTTATGTGCAGAGCGATTGCGGGAGTGTCCTGCTGGTTGGAGTGCAGCCCGCACAGACGGAGACGGGCACTTACATGTCAGATCCGGTGCGGAAGAGCGCTAACCAGCTCGCTGACGCCATTCTGGAAGGATGTGTAACTGGTCTCCCGGAGCTGGACTAGACGACTATGCCGGTTCGGCCGTCTGCCCTGCAGCGCCGGCTTCCGGCTTCTTCCGTTTCTTCGAGCCCGGCAGCTCACCGCTGTCAAGGATCACCAGGTCTTCGGCGTACTTGTCATAGCCAGCCATCAGGAATTCCCCGGTCATAGCGAGCGTATTCACCGGACACACGTCAACACACTGAGCGCAGAAACAACAGCGTGACATGAAGACCTTGACCTTCTTCTCCTCAGGCAGCCACTGAATGGCCTGGGTCGGACATACCTTGTAGCACTGCTGGCAGCCGGTGCAGTTCTCCCGGTCATAGGCAACCTTACCGCGAAACCCGGGCGGAACCGTGACCGGCGGATGCAGCTTCACTTCCTGCCTGGCTACCCGCTCCAAAAGCAGCAGGACGGAAGGCGGAGCATACTTGGCCGGGAATATATTTGTGGCCGGCTTTAGAAAGAGTTGCCTCAGTATAGTTCTGGCTGCTTCGAACATATTCAGAACACCATCAAATCGAATGATATGAGTATCAGCCCGACAAGGCCTATCAATGTCATGGCTATTATGTAAATCCAGCTGGCCTGACTGATCTTGAATCGGGCCATCCCCGTCCGTACCAGCGACATACTGATGAACATCACGGCAAAGACCTTGACCAGAAAGAACAGGCCGTCCACTATGGCGCCAGCTACCGGCGTGCCGATGCCGATCAAGGGAGACAGGTTATAAGGAATGAATAGAGCAACCACCACTGCCGCCATGGCAAAAGCTTTGATTATATCGCCGACGTAGAACAAAGCAAGATTTCTACCCGAATACTCAACCACCAGTCCACCCGCAATCTCGGTCTTGGCCTCGGCCGCATCGAAGGGAACCTTGGCAGCTTCGCCAGGCGTCACCACCAGTAGGGTAAACAACAAAACAAGGGAGCCTACTATCCCCAGTGGTCCGACCAAACTCCAGATGGGATACTGGGCCATCGTAGCGAACATGAACGGATTGGCGTCCGTAACATGACCGGTCCGCCACGCGAGGGTGACTATAGCTACCGCCAGGGGGAGTTCATAGCTCATCATAATCACCATCTCACGCTGGGCTCCGACGCTGGCGTACGGAGAGCTCGACGCAAAGCCGCCCAGAACGAAGGCAAGAGACGGCAGTAGCAGAAGATATATCACCAGTATGGCGTCGCCGAACCCGCCCAGGAGCGCACTCTGCCCAAAGAGAGGTATGTAAAGCAGCAGCAGAGCGGAGGTGAGCAGACAGACGAACGGAGCGGCTGTGAACAGCCAGTTGATCGCGCCGTCCGGGATGATGCTCTCTTTCATGAGCAGCTTCTGGACGTCGCGGAAGGGCTGAATCACGGGTGGACCCACCCTGCCCTGCATGTGAGCCACCAGCTTACGATCTATACCCCGGTATAACAGGCTGAACAATACACCGAGAGCCACGACCAGCACGAAAACTGCAATGGTGACGGCAGTATTCACAGTCCCACCTCTACAGTTCCTCCGTCCTCTGAACTGAGATGCGATGCATTTCCTCGTAGTCCATTATCGACCTCGTCCCCAGCGCCCGGTCGGTGACCACCATCCTGTTGGCGCAGGACTGACAGGGATCGATAGAGGCAAAAGCTATAGGGACATCGGCGATCTGCCCGCCCTTCAGCATAGTGGGAACACACATGAGGTTGACGTAGGTCGGCGCCCTTATCCGCCAGTTGGCCAGGGTCTCCCTCCCGGCTTCCAGGCGTACGTAGTGCACGACTTCACCCCTGGGCGCTTCAACTCGCCCGATGCCTTCACCCTCCGCGTTGGCCAGGGTCTTCAAGAGCACGGGCATCTTTGGCTGCGCCAGTATAGGGCCGGGCGGCATGCTCTCGAGGCACTGCTCGATGATCGCAATGGATTGCTTAACCTCCAGCAACCGCACAATAATCCGGTCATACGTATCGCCGACCACAGTTCCCGTGAGCATATCCGGAGTCATGGCCTGGACGTCCAGGTCTGCATAGGCGGCATAGGGCTGGTCCTGCCTGATATCCTTGGTGACTCCGCTTGCCCTGGCAGTCGGTCCGACAGCGAGCAGCTTCAACGCGTCTTCCTTAGACAGAACACCCACGTGCTTGGTCCGCATCCTTATCGTTCTATCGTCCAAGAAGACTTTCCTTAGCTGGTCGAACAGGCCCTTATAGTAGTCCAGCGATTTTCTGATCCTGGGGAATTGTTCTTCGGTAACATCTCTTCTTACGCCGCCGATCTGAACCACGCCCTTGGTAACCCTGTTTCCGGTCAAGTACTCTATCAGGTCCATGATCTCCTCCCTGACCCGCCAGGCGAGGTAGAAGATGGTGTCAAAGCCGATCTCATGAGCGGCAACTCCAGCCCACAACAGGTGGGAGTGTATGCGCTCCATCTCAGCGGCAATAGTCCTTATATACTCAGCGCGGGGTGGCGGCGTAATTCCGGCCGCATGTTCAACCGCCATAACGAATGCCAGCGGATGGCATATGTTGCAGATCCCGCACACCCGTTCCGCCAGGTATATCGTCTGTACAGGGTTGTTCCGGTTCATCCCGAGCCACTCAATACCACGGTGCACCTGTCCCACGAAGACATCGACATCAACGATCTCCTCACCATCGATGGTGAGAGCCAGGCGCACCGGTTCCTTGAGCGCAGGATGGATCGGACCCACAGGGATGGTGTAAGTGGCCTTTTCGGTCTCTTCTAGCATTGTTTCTGCTGCCTCCCCGGCAGGACCCGCAGCATATCGGCAGGCGGGCCCGTCTCATCTGTTCTCCAGGGATAAACGCCCTCGGGGAAATCGTCGGGCAGGAATAGCCGTCTACTGTCCGGGATGCCGGTCACCTCTACTCCGATCATCTCCTGGATCTCGCGCTCCGCAAAGAGCGCTCCGGGAATCAAATCTGTGATCGTCGGTACCTTCAGGTCAGTCTTGGGCAGGTCCACACGCAGACCCAGGGATAGCTCAGCAAAACGGCGCCCGTAATATATCGTGAAGTGATATGTCAGCTCCACGGCTTGTCCGAGGTCAGAGCATGATATGATGGCCAGATGCGGATATTCCTGGAGTTCACACACGTGTTCCACAGCTTCTCTAAACGCGTCTCTTTCCACGTGGAGCCAGATCGTCCTGAAAGCATTCTTCTTGACTGCCACCTCGCATTCATACAGCCTGGCATAAAGCAGGCTATCCGAGAGAGCGGCCTTGAAACTGTCGATTACTCCGGTCGGACTCAGTAGTTCCATCTATCTTGCTCCTTGCTCCGCCTTTTCAAGCTTGGCCCAGGCCTTGACCACGCCGTCTATAATCGCCTCGGGTCGGGGCGGACAGCCCGGAACATACACATCCACCGGTATGACCTGGTCAAACGGTCCGGCAAGACTATAGGACTCATAGAACACCCCACCCTCTATGCCGCAGTTACCGACCAGCATGACGACCTTGGGGTCGGGTACCTGCTCGTATATGCGCTTCACTCGGGGCACCATCTGCTTGACCACCGGGCCTGTTCCCAGCAGCACATCGGCATGGCGGGGAGAGCCAACCAGCATTATGCCGAAGCGCTCCACATCATATCTGGGGGTGAGCACCGCCAGTATCTCGATATCGCACCCATTGCATGAGCCGGTATTAAGATGGTACACCCACAGTGCTCGCTTAAACGCCTTTAGACTCAAATATCTCTCCTATGCCAGCTCAACTCATCTAGCCAGCTCAACAATGAACAGTACTATGGCACTTATGGCCGTAACAGCCACAAACCAGATTACGTAGTCGTTGACTACTCCGGTGTGCGGCCTTACCACCCCGTTGTAGTATTCCTTGAGAGTTTCAAAGAAACCCCAGTAGACATTGCCTCCCCGTACGTAGCGCTGCTCGGCTTCCGGAACCTCCTCTCCACAAAGGAATATCCTTGTCTGGTCTGTATCCTTCTTATACTTCGCCTGCCCTCGCTTCCTGAACAAGAAGACCAGCGCCATCAACACCGCAAACGCGATGAGCCAGATGATGGGGTTCCAGAACTCGTAGCCGGCCTCAATCAACAGACTCACGGCACAGCCCCCATAATGGCATCGATGTAAACCCCCTGGTTAACAAGGGCGTCGGTAGCCGGTTGCACTATCCAGTCTAGCACCAGCCCCGGAAACAGACCAAAGAAGATGATGCCTGCGGCAAGGACGATCATGGCCGCGACCATAGGCCTGGGCACTTCTCTAACATCGCGGTACCTGGGCAGCGATGCCCCGGTAAACGCCGAGAAGAAGACCTTCATAAATACAGCCAGAGTCAGAATCGACACCAGAATACCGATTATGGTCAGTATGGGGTTGAACTGATACACAGACTCATATATCAATATCTTTGAGGCAAACCCGTTGAAGGGAGGAATGCCGGCGCTCGCCAGAGCCCCCAGCAGAAACAGGACCGAGGTCAGCTTCATAGTATGCCCGAGACCACACATCTGGTTCAGGTCTCTGGTGCCGATGCGATAGAAAATGGCCCCGGCCACCAGGAACAGGAGCCCCTCGAACAAAGCATGATTTATCATATGGAAAACCGCGCCGTTCATGGCCATCGTGCCGAAGGCGTCCAGAGCTCCCGGGTCAGCCAGAACGGCGAGACCGACGCCCAGCCCCACCAGCATGAACCCGCTCTCACAAACGCAGTTATAGGCAATGAGACGGGTGATATCCGTCTGCCGGATAGCCATGGTCACCCCGACGAACATGCTCAGGAGACCGACTATGATGATGATCCACCCTGCGACGCTTTGATCGAGAGTAACACCGTAAAGGGTAAAGGAAGTCCTGAGCAGGGCATACAGAGAGGCCTGACTGGCCACTATCAAAAGGGCAGGTATGCTTGCCGGGGCAACCGAGTATGTGTCCGACAACCACATATGCAGGGGGACACCTCCCAGCTTCATCACGAAGGCGCTCATCAATATCACGAGAGCAATCCTATCGAGCATAGTATATTCCATCGTAGCGGCAAGAGCCCCTATGTTGAGCAGGTTATACTGAGAGTAGAGCAACCCGATGGCAAACAGGATCATCAGGGACGCAACGGCAGACACTACTATGTACTTGAAGCCGCCTTCCTGACTGTCGGCGAACTTCGTTCTGAATGCTATAAGCGCGGCACCTGAAATCGAAGTGATCTCTAAGAAGACAAACAGGTTGAAGAGGTCTCCCGTGAATACCATGCCGAACATACCCGCCGCCATCAACAGCAAGAGGGTGTAGAAGCCGTTCTGCCCCGTCTCTGTCTTCAGTGCGGACATGGAATATATGACCGCCACAAGAGAGACGATGGCGATCACTATACCCATGAATGCCGACAAGCCGTCCACTTCCAGGATGATCCGGACGGGCACAATGGCGCCTCCAGGGATAGTCAGGTCGGGGGCCGCAGCGCCCAGCGTATATACGTGGATCTGGTTGAGCATGACATCCCTTGCCAGGGCCACAACCAGGAAAGCCACAAATGCCAGGGCCAGCACTATCAGCGTATTCCTGGCCCTCTTGCTCGCTATGCCCACCAGGGGTGTCAAGAACGCTGTCGCCAGAGTGACAGCGATAATCAGGATCGACGAATGAGCTATCAGCGTAGACAAGATACTAGCCTTTCATCCTCCTCGACTTCACTGAATCTAAGGTGCCGGTGTGACGGTAGATGCGTATTACCAGCGAGAGTATCAGGGCTGAAGTCGCCACACCGATAACGATGTTGGTGAGAGTCAAAGCCTGCACCACAGGGAGGACCATCAGCTCGGACGGTACCTCCGTATAGATAGGTGCGTCACCATCTATCCGGTAGCCCAGGGTTATGAGAAACAGGTTAATGGAAGACCCCAAAATGGCAATGCCCATCACAATCTTGATCAGGTTTCTTCTGAAGATGAGGATATACAGCCCTATACCCAGCAGCACCACTGCCGCCACAAAGGGGAAGTTGCCGGGGAGGCTATGAATCACTCCTCCAATTCCTCCCCCCCTGAGAATAACGCCAGGGCCAGGACAACTGCCGACAGCCCGGCCATGACCTTCAGCCCCACACCCAGATTCATGAGCGGGATCACTCCCCCCGTCCAGACATCACCGGGATTGGGACCAACAGGTGGGATGCCCCCGAACAGCCTTGAGCCAACCAGGAAGTTGAAGAAGAAGACAGTCCCTATGCCGGCAAACGCCAGCAAGATGAAGAGCAGCGCACCACTGCTCTCAACTACCGACAGCCGTCGCTCGCGCAGCCACGTCTTTATCTCTTGAGAACCGGAGGCCACGATGAGCAGGACCGCGCCCGAAGCGATAATGGCACCTCCCTGGAAGCCTCCACCGGGCGTGACGTGCCCTTGTATGATCACGTACAGGCCGAAGATGACCACAAACAATATCAGCTGGTTGGCTACCGTACGCACGATCTTAGACATACCTAGGTTTCTTCCTTCTTATGGGAGGCGCGCAAGACGAGCAGAGCGCCTGTAACCGCCGCAAAAAGGACGGTGGCCTCTCCGAGGGTATCGAATCCCCGGTAGTCGAAAAGGACTGCCGCCACTACATTGTTGCTCGCCGCTTCTTCCTGAGCGTTGTCGATAATGTAGTCGTCCATCACAGAAGGCGGTTCTCCGAACGGCCGCATAATGAAAAGCGCACCGATCACCAGAAACACCATTAGCACAACCAGTGAAAGCCAGCCGAAGAACTGCCTCATGCTTACTCCCTTCGCTCCGTTGCTCTGATGCAGATGATGAAGATGGCTGTGGTCACGGCTGCTCCGATTCCCGCCTCGGCGATAGCTACGTCCGGGGCCTTCAGGAGATAGAACTGGAAGGCCAGTAGCAGGCTGAGCACGGCCAGAACCACGACCGCGTACAGCAAATCGCGACAAACCGCAACAAAGACCGCACAGGCGATCAACGCCAGCGGCAGGATAATGTACAGCGCCCCCATCTTAGTCTGTCTCCTTCCCCTCCAGGTCGTCTACTACCGCCCTGATAGGCCGTTCGCCGCTACGGTGCGCCGCCCGGGCGATAGCGTGGGCACCGGTGGCATTGGTAATGAGCAACGCCAACAGCGCCAGAGTCGCGCGTATACACATCACCGATTGAGCGGAATAGGCTCCCTCCGCCGCCCAGATCGCCCCCGACTGCATGATCACAGCCGCTATGAGGAAGATCGCCCCGAAGGTGGTGCACTTGGTCGCCGCATGCAGCCTGGTATACATGTCGGGAAAGCGGTGGAGGCCGATCACTCCGACCAGACTGAAGAACAGGCCGATTCCCAGAAAGACATAGTTTGCAATGGTCAGCGCTGCCATTAGAACCTGGCACCCCCGATGTACTTGGCCACATACAGAGTCATGATAAAGGAAAGCAAAGCATAGACAATTGCCACGTCGATGAAGACCACGTGTTCGAACATCATTGCCACGAGCACCAGGCCGGACACCACAAGAGTGTTGGTGGTATCAAAGGCCACCAGCCTGGTCGGCGCTCCGGGGCCGATGAAGACGCGGGCCAGGGCAATGATGATAGTCACCATCAGGACCACGACCACTGCAAGCCAGTTCAATCCGCGATCCTCCTCGCCCAGGCGGGGAAACCATAGCATATGCGACGGTAGTCTCTCGGCATCTTCTTGAGTGTCTCGGGGTCGGCATTTATCCAGTGCACATAGAGCTCGTTGGTCTCTTCATCGACGTCCACGCTCAGCGTCCCGGGCGTCAACGTGATGGAGTTGGCCAGGATGGTAAGAGACATGTCGCTCCTCAGCCTGGGGTCTATCTTGACAATGGCCGGGTTGATCCGGCCGGTGATAACGCGGTAGGCCACGTCGATATTGGCCTTAGCCATGGCGTAGAGAAAGGGAAAGAGGTAGACGAGGAATATGAGCCACCGCACCGGGTTGAGCATGCGCAGGTCCTTTCCGACGAAACGGTTCCTGAGTAGCGCACCGGCCACCACAGCGAGTACCGCACCGATGGCAAGATCGGCGGCATTCCATAAGAGGACATCTTCGCCGCCGATGGTAAGAACCAGGTAGATAAGGTAAGCAACGACCGCGGTAATCAGAAAACTCATGCCTTACCGATCAAACAACTCCTCAGGTGGCAGGGCCCCCTTCAGAGTCGATTCTACTGGCGTAAGGATCTGGTTTTCCCCAAGATCCTGCCAGGCACGATTCTATATGCCGCTTGGCCCAGATGTCAATAGTGCGATTGACGCTGCGGGCCGGGGGCTGCAACCGGGCTGAGGCAAATGCCCGGTTACTTCCCTTTCTTGGTATAGTCAGGACACCATGTGGCGTTGGGCCGCACAGGACGATGGCAAGCAGTGCGCCAGTTCCATTTGCAGCTGTCACACAGGAAAACGTTCAGACCGAGAGCCCGTCTGACCTTCAGCCTGAATTTGTCCAGCCAGCTAGGATTGCTTCGCTTTTTCACTTAACTCGGAGGGACAGAAGAGGAGAGGGGATTTGCTAGATATCCTTTGACAAAGTAGCCAGGAACTCGGCATTATTCCTCGTCTTGGCCAGCCTTTCCAGTATCCTCTGTGTTGCTTCACCGTGGTTAGGAGAATCGGCATCGATCATGCTGATCACGCGCCTGAGCAGCCACACCTGTTTCAAGGTGTTATCATCCAGCAGTAGCTCTTCCCGCCGCGTGCTGCTCGGCATAATATCTATGGCCGGGAATATCCTCCTTTCCGCCAGTCGTCTATCCAGGTGGAGCTCCATGTTACCCGTCCCCTTGAACTCTTCGTATATAAGGTCATCCATACGGCTTCCCGTATCCACGAGGCAGGTGGCGATAATGGTGAGGCTTCCACCTTCATCGGTGTTGCGGGCAGTACCGAAGAAGCGCTTGGGAGGATGCAAGGCGGTGGAATCGATGCCTCCGGACAGAGTACGCCCGCTCGGCGGCAGGGCCAGGTTGTACGCTCTTGTCAGCCTGGTGATACCATCGAGAAGGATAACCACGTCTTTACCCATTTCCAGCAGTCTCTTGGCTCGCTCCAGTGCCAGTTCTGCCACTCGAGTCTGGCTTTCCACCGGCTCATCGAAGGTGGCAGCGATAACCTCAGCCTCGACGGACTTCTTCATGTCGGTGACCTCTTCAGGCCGTTCTCCAATAAGACAGACCATGAGATGTATGTCGCTGTAGTTAGTGCTTATGGCGTTGGCGATCCTCTGCAGGAGCACAGTCTTGCCCGCCTTAGGAGGCGATACGATAAGCCCCCTTTGCCCCCTGCCTATCGGCGTCACAAGGTTGATCAGCCTAGTCGACAACTCATTCGGAGTCGTTTCCAGGTTGATGAGCTCGCAGGGGAAGGTGGGTGTCAGCGACGAAAAACCGCGGCGCGATCTAGCCAGCTCCGGGTCAACCCCGTTGATGCTCTCTACTCGAAGCAAGCCGTAGTACTTCTCACTCTCTTTGGGGGGTCTGGCCTGACCCGACACAGCATCGCCGTCTCTCAAGTTAAAACGGCGGATCTGGGAGTTTGATACGTAGATATCATTGGCGCCGCGTCGGAACGTATCCTGGCGCAGGAAGCCATAGCCCTCGCTGATTATCTCCAGGATACCCGTCACAAACACATTCCCCTGTTCCTGGGCCTCCGTCTGCAGGATACGCTGGACAAGCTCAGTCTTCTTCAAAGTCGAGAGGCGGCTGATGCCAGCTTCTCTCGCCATTGCCTCCAGTTCATCCCTGCTTTTAGCTTCCAGTTCTGCCATGCTTGACATAGTAACCTCTTTCCAAGTATCGTCGCAATATATACTCTACAATGTGATTGTGTATCCGTGCTTCCGCTGGCGCTCTAAAGCAATCCGTCTCGCGCCATCACCTTCCTCCAGTCATCCCTGAAGCGCTCAATGCCGCTATCCGTCAGTGGGTGCTGTATCATCTGCAGCAACACCTTATAGGGCACTGTGGCTATGTGTGACCCGACTCTGGCAGCGGCCAGACAGTGCTGAGGGTGCCTGATACTGGCGGCAATGATCTCCGTAGGCAATTCGTAATAATCCACATACTCCACGATATCAGCTACCACCTCCATACCATCCTCGCCAATGTCGTCCAACCTGCCCACAAACGGGCTGATGAAGGCAGCGCCTGCAGCCGCTCCCAGCATCGCCTGGTTCAGGGAGAAACAAAGCGTGAAGTTCACCTTTATGCCCTCGCGGGCGAGCCGCGATGTAGCTTCCACCCCTGCCACACTGGCAGGTATCTTGACCACGATATTATCGGCCCACCCGGCTATCTCCCTGGCTTCTTCCACCATTCCCTGAGCATTCTCGCTCAGCACCTCCGTGGACACGGGGCCAGGGACAATAGAGCAGATCTCCTTGACCACCTTCTGATAGTCAACCTTCCCTTCCTTCGAGATAAGGCTGGGATTGGTGGTTACGCCCGTAACTACCCCCAGGCTCACTCCGTGGCGGATATGCTCCATATTTGCGGTATCGAGAAATATCTTCATTTTCCCAGGTTCAAAGGCAAGCTTGTCTGCGCACCTTCCAAAAGTGTACTCTTCGCGGCTTCAACGAAGCCCATAAACAACGGGTGCGGGGCCTCAGGGCGGGACCTGAATTCAGGATGGAACTGACAGGCTAGCATCCAGGGATGGTCCCGCAGTTCGGCGATCTCCACCAGCCTGCCGTCCGCAGAAAGGCCGGACGCGACCAGGCCGGCATCCTCCAGGGCCCGACGAAACTGGTTGTTCAGTTCATAGCGGTGGCGATGTCTTTCGTAGGCCACTTCGCAGCCGTAGGTACGGGCCGCCGTCGTCCCCGCCACCATATGACAGGGGTAAGTTCCCAGCCTCATGGTGCCGCCTTTCTCCTCCACGCCCTGCTGGTCGGGACGCAGGTCGATGACGGGATAGGCACTGCCGATGTCAAACTCCGTGGAGTTCACCGCCTCGCTGCCAAACACATGCCTGCCAAACTCGATGACCATGATCTGCATTCCCAGACATAAGCCCAGATACGGGATCTTCCTCTCGCGTGCGAACCTGGCAGCCTTTATCATACCTTCGATGCCCCGGCCACCAAAACCCCCGGGAACGACTATGCCCTGAACGTGAGCGAGTTTCTCGTCTGCCATACCGTTCAACTGCTCTGAGTCCAACCATTCTATTCGCACTTCGCGATCGTGAGCCAGTGCGGCATGGCATAGCGCCTCGCGCACCGAGTAGTATGCGTCACGAAGCTCCACGTACTTCCCTACCAACCCGATTATCACCGGCTCCTTTGGTGCCTTCAGCCTTGCCACCATCTCCCGCCACTCTTCCAGGTCCGTGTTCCCGGCCTTCAACCCCAACCGGCGCGCGACAAAATCCCCCAGCCCTGCATCCTCCAGCAGCAGCGGTACCTCATAAATGGTATCGCTCGTAACCAGCGGGATAACGGCCTCCCTATCAACATCACAGAAGAGCGCTATCTTCTCCTTTGTCGCCTCCGGTATCTCCTTGTCGCTTCGACATAGCAAGACATCCGGTTGGATACCGATTCTCCTCAGTTCATTGACGCTGTGTTGCGTGGGCTTGGTCTTCAGTTCATCCGTGGCGGCGATGTGCGGCAAGAAGGTCACATGGATGTACAGCACATTATCGCGGCCCATGTCCTTTCTCATTTGCCTTATAGCCTCAAGGAAAGGTTGTCCTTCGATGTCTCCCACGGTGCCGCCCACCTCCACAAGCATCAACTCTGCGCCGGACGTTTCGGCGACCTCTCTGATCCGCCTCTTTATCTCATTGGTCACGTGCGGAACTACCTGGATTGTGCCTCCCAGGAAATCTCCCCGTCTCTCCTGAGCAACCACCGAGGAGTACACCTGACCCGACGTGACATTCGAGGCTTGGGTCAGTGCTATCCCGATAAACCTCTCATAGTGCCCCAGATCCAGGTCAGTCTCAGCCCCATCCTGGGTGACGAACACCTCGCCGTGCTGGTACGGGGACATGGTTCCGGGATCGACATTCAAATACGGGTCAAGCTTCTGCACACAAACAGATGTGCCGCGACTCTTCAATGTCTTCCCTAAAGAGGCTACTGAGATCCCTTTGCCTACAGAACTTACAACGCCACCCGTGATGAAAATATACTTGCTCACTGCTAACTACAACAAGAGTATGGAAGAAGCCAAATCTTGCAGAACGATCTTGATACGTGAAGCAAACCCGGATCTACGCTCATTATAGGAGCCACACCGCGGATTGTCAAGTCGTCGTGCGCTGCTTTTGCCAATCAACCCTGGAATGCTATAATTAAGAATAGCGCACAATGTCCATTAAGAGCAAATTCGTCATCGGTCTAGTGATACTGGCAACGGTGTCACTGTTTGTCGGTATCTGGGCTCTGGCTGCCGCGCCCCTGGCTCCGCCGCCCTCACCGCCAACCGGCAACAACTCGCCGCACATCGACCCCCACTGGACATTCCCCACGATAGATCCCATCAACCATGCGCCTGATGGACCAGACTATGCTCCGCTGATTGCCGGAATGAGGCCCTCGGTGGTCTCGGTGATAACCGAGGTCTCCGTCTCATCGGGCCTCTTCGGCCGGCGTATCCGAGATGCTGCGGGGTCGGGCATAGTCATCGATGCCGATGGATACATCGTGACCAACAACCATGTCATCGAAGACGCCCTGAGTATCACCGTGGAACTCCACGACGGTAGAGCCTTCGCCGCAGACCTGGTGGGTGGCGACCCCACATGTGATCTTGCCGTCATAAAGATAGACGCCTCAGATCTCAGTCCAGCGCTCTGGGGGGACTCCGGGTCGTTAGCCGTGGGCAACGTGGTGCTGGCCATGGGCAATGCCCTCGGAGGAGGAATCGTAGCGACTAAGGGCATAGTAAGCCGCCTGGATGTTACGCTCAGTGTTGAGGGAGTCGCCCTTTTCGGCTTGATCCAAACCGACGCCGCCATTAACCCGGGCAACAGCGGCGGCCCGCTGGTGAACATGGCCGGCGAGGTAGTAGGTATCAACAGCGTCAAGATAGTCGCCCCCCAGGTGGAAGGGGTGGGCTTCGCCATCAGCAGCGATCAGGCCAGGCTCATCATCCCTGACCTGATCCGTCACGGCCGCGCCGTATGCCCCTGGTTAGGAGTGGGGCTCGTGACGGTAGATCGGCGTCTTGCTGCGGACGAGGATCTTCCCGTTGAGCGAGGTGCACTCATTGTGGAAGTGGTAAGCGATAGCCCAGCTGATATCGCGGGCTTGAGGGCGGGCGACATAATCATCAGCTTCGCGGAGCAGGAGATTCACGATGTTCCCGAACTCGTCCAGGCGATTCGGACGAGCAATGTTGGCGATGAGGTGGAGATAGTCTTCGTCCGGAACGAGGAAACAAGAGTTACCTCGGCCCAGTTGATAGAACGTCCTGATCCCTAGAACTTCGTCGCCGATTCACAGGCTGTCCACCAGCCTTCAGTTGCTCCACGCTGAAATACAGCGGAACCGCATTCGTAGACCACGGTCGTCGCCGCAGCATCCCCTCGACTGTGGAGCCCGGTTGTTGGGGATAAGAGGCTACCGCTTTGGGGTGCGCAGCCACGCGGGGTAGCCGGTGAACCCGCAGGCCTGCCCAGAGAGCTCCCCTGGCTCTGTATGTCGGGACCCGCAGTCAGAGCCCGGTCCGGCTGCAGGAATCAGGATTCAGGCCGCACCGGCTTGATCGCCAGGGAAACTTCGCCGTTCAACACACGGTGTTTTGCACTGAAAGCGCCATTGGGCGGCGGCCCCTCGACGAGTTCACAAGACAGGGTCTCCTGTTTGATATAGCCTGAGAATGAATCTATCACCTGCTTCAGCAGGGGTTCTCCCGTCTGGTAGTAGGTAATGATATGATCGGTGATGTCAAGACTGGCGTTCCGCCGCATGTTCTGGAGGTGGCGCACGAGTTCTCGGCTCACCCCTTCGGCTACCAGCTCAGGAGTCATCTCGGTGCTTACGGCCACCGAATATCGGGCATCGCTGGCCACAGCGTAACCATGCGCTTCCGAAGGCGATTCTCGCCGGTCTGTCGCGGCACTCCACACGACCAACTGCTTGACGTTGATCTCCTCGGTTATCTCGGCGGCCAGCCGCTCAAGAGCTCGTTTCTCCTCTTCGGTCTCCACACTGGCTACGGCTTTTCCCAGGGGCTGGCGCACTTTGATCCCCGCCTTAGCCCGTGCCGCCCTGCCCAGACTGGATACCTTCATCGCCAGCTCAACATCGCTGTTAAGTCTATCATCGATCTCGGCCTTATCGGCTACGGGGAAATCGGTGAGATGAACGCTCTCTGCTTCATCCGGGTCAACCGAGCGCACCAGATTCCGGTGAAGCTCTTCGGCGACAAAGGGAACAAAGGGAGCCAACAAGCGGGACAGGGTCACCAGGCATCGATAAAGCGTGGCGTACGCGGCCATTTTATCCGCATCGTTCTCCCCCTTCCAGAAACGACGCCGATTTCGTCTCACGTACCAGTTGGAGAGAATCTCTATGAATCGCTCGATTCTGCGTGTGGCAGCCGTTGGATTATAGTTATCCATTGATCTGGATACCTCAGTTACCAACCTGTTTAGCTCTGAAGTGATCCAATTGTCAAGCTCGCTCCGTTCTCCTTGCGACAGCCGGACATTCAACAGATAATCACGCACCTTCACAACATCGTCGCCGAAGTCGACATTGGCGTACAGGACAAAAAAGGAATATGTGTTCCACAGAGTAAGCATGAACCTCCGCGTCGTCTCTTCGAGCAGCTTGGGAGAAAAACGATGGGTATCTTCTCCTGAGGTGGATACCAGCATGTACCACCGCATGGCATCGGCACCGTGCTTACCGAGCACAGCCCAGGGAGCAACAACGTTACCTCTGGATTTGCTCATCTTCTCGCCACGCGAGTCAACCACATGCCCCAGGCATATCACGTGCTTGTAACAAGGCTGGTTGAAGAGCAGAGTGGATATGGCGTGCAGGCTGTAGAACCAGCCGCGCGTCTGGTCCACGGCCTCACAGATGAAATCTGCGGGGAAATTCAGGCGAAACTCCTCCTCATTCTCGAATGGGAAATGCCATTGCGCCAGCGGCATGGCTCCGGAGTCAAACCAGCAGTCGATCACCTCCTGTACGCGCTGCATCCTCCCGCCGCAGTCAGGACAGGCAAAGGCGATCTCATCGACGTAAGGGCGATGGAGATCCAGGGGCCCGGTCAAGCCGCCGACCCCTGGCTGAGACTCTAACTCCTCCACACTGCCTACACACTGACGGCGGTCACAGGAAGGACAGCGCCAGATGTTGAGGGGAGTCCCCCAGTATCTCTCCCTGGAAAAGGCCCAGTCAACGTTGTTTTCCAGCCAATCGCCGAAGCGACCATGCTTGATATAGTCAGGATACCAGTTTATCTCGGCATTGCCCGCGATGAGTTCCTGTTTCACAGCCGTGGTTCGGATGTACCAGGCGGGTTTGGCGTAGTAGAGCAGAGGAGTCTCACATCTCCAGCAGAAGGGATAAGAGTGAACGATTTCGCTCTCAAGCAGCAGACGACCACGCGACCTGAGGTCCTCCAGGATGCGACGGTCGGCATCCTTCACAAACTCCCCCGCAAAAGGATACGCGCCGATGAGCTTGCCCTCCAGGTCCACAGGCTGAACGAAGTCGAGCTCGCTGCTCATTCCGATATCGAAGTCAACCTCTCCAAAGGCAGGGGCGATATGGACGACCCCTGTGCCCTCCTCCAGGGACACGAACTCGGCGCCTATCACGGGATAGGTCAGACTGTCGTTCGTCTCCTGCGCCGACAGTGTCGGCAGTTTCAGACGCGGCACGCCGAACTCGTGTGGGTTGAACAAAGGCCGGTATTCAAGCCCTACCAGACACCTGCCTGCAACAGTCCCAGAACGCCTGTACCCCTCCAGGTCTACTCCCTCCTCAAGCACTGCGGCAAGGATGAGGTAGTCCTCGTCGCCTTCCAAAACACTATACTCTGCGCCGGTATCGACCGCCAGGGCCGTATTGCCGGGCAACGTCCACGGTGTTGTCGTCCAGGCGAGCAAGAACACCGTCTTCCCTGAGAGGCCCGAAGACGGGAACGCGGAGTGAAGCTCCGTCTTCCTGTCCAGCAAGCGGGCGTCGAGCGCGAATTTCACATACACCGACGGGTCTGCTGTATCTTCATAGCCCAAAGCTACTTCGTGGGAACTCAGAGAGGTTCCACATCGTGGGCAGTGCGGCGTCACCCGGTAGCCCTGGTAGATCAGCCCCTTGTCCCATAGCTGTTTCACAATCCACCAGCAGGATTCAATGTAGCCGTTATCCATCGTGACGTAGGGATTATCCATGTCCAACCAGTAGCCAAGACGTTCAGTCACGGTCTCCCACTCCTGGACGTACCTGAGAGCGGTACGGCGACAATGATCATTGAACCGCGCTACCCCATATTCCTCGATCCGGGCTTTACTGGTGATGGAAAGAGCGTTCTCCACCTCTAACTCGACGGGTAAGCCGTGGGTATCCCATCCCGCCTTGCGGGGCACGTGGTATCCTTGCATCGTCCTGTACCGACAGACGACGTCCTTGTAGAGCCGTGCCAGTACATGATGCACTCCCGGGCTGCCATTAACTGACGGTGGACCTTCATAGAAGGCGTAATGCGGCCGCCCTCGTCTCAACTCGACGCTCTTGTTGAAGATATCCTGCTCTTTCCAGAAGCGGAGGATGCCCTCTTCGAGTTGAACGAAGTTAACCCTGGTGCTTACATCCCTGAACGCGGTCAACTCTGCCTCAGCGAAACAACCACCTTCCTGCTTTCGCCCTCGCCTATGCTATAGCTGGTTACGTCGGGATTATCGGCCAAGGTCAGGTGAACGATACGGCGTTCGTCGGCAGGCATGGGCTCCATGGTTATGGAACGGCGTCCCGACTTGACCTGCTCCCCCAGATACAAGGCCAATCTCTGCAATGAATCATAACGGCGTTTCTTGTATCCGCCGACGTCAATAGTTATCGGCACCCAGGTCTGCAACCGGCTGGTTACTATCAGCTTTGTGATGTACTGCAGGGCAGCCAGCGTCTGACCCCGCCGTCCGATCAAGATACCCAGATCGTCACCGACGATATCGAAAGCCAGAGGTGTTTCGTAGGACAGCACCTCAACCCGGCCGGTCACTCCCAGCAACTCGAGCAACGTCTCCAGAACCTCCACAGCCAGCCGGACGTTTTCCGTCTCGTGCAACTCAGGGCTGTCGGTCTCCCGCGGGACCGCCGGGATCACCCTGATCAGAGCGTCCGCGGCACCTACGCCAAGAATCCCTGTCCTTCCTTCCCTGAGAACCTCCACGCCGAACTCGTCCCGGCCGAGCCCCAGTTGCGCCTCTGCCAGCTCTATGGCTTCTTCCACTGTCGCAGCCGATATCTCGATCTCTTCCATAGTCTTACCCTTCTCTACCGGTTCGCGGTTGACACCGCAATACTCACTCACTTTTTCTCAGCTCCGGGGCTGAAACGGAGAACTGAGCTTGAGATACCCCCAGCCACCGGCGAATACGTACTGACTCACGATGCCAATCACATTGGAAACGGCCCAGAACAGCGCGAGACCGCTGGGGAACATGAGGGTTAAGATGCCGAACATGAACGGCATCATCACCGTCATCATCCTTGCTGTGGATTGCTGTTTCGGGTCAACTGAGGGTGCAGTCGTCATCTTCTGCTGAACCCACATGGTACCGCCGACTATGATGGCCAGGATGAAATAGGGATCGGGTCGTGACAGATCGAGCCACAGAAACCGACTGCTGAGCGGGATCGCCTGATGCACTATCTCCCAGGAGTAAAGATGACGATGCAGATTGAGCAGGTTCTCCGGCGTGGCGGCCAGGGCCCTCATGATCGACTGATAAAGAGCAATCCAGATCGGAAGCTGGATCAGCATGGGCCACAAACAGCCGAGGGGATTCACCCCTGCTTCCTTATAGAGCTTCATCGTCTCCTGCTGCAGCTTCTGCTGGTTCTTGCCGTACTTCTTCTGCAACTCCTGCATCTTGGGCTGCATATCCTGCATAGCCTTGGTGGCCTTTAGCTGTCGCTTATTGAGAGGCCACGAGATCAGACGAACGATAACGGTGAGGGCAATGATGGCCAGACCAAACTGGCCGAACAGGATCTGGCTTAGAGCGATCAGCACATTAAGAATGGGCTCCAGGATGATCAACTCCCAAACAGCTATCACAGTACTGCTTCCTATTCCTCTATGTCCAATGGGACATCCCAGACTACCCGCCCCTCGTCGATGTCCACGACATATAAGTGGTTGTCCTCGCCCCGGATATAAACAAACCCATCGTGCGCAGAGAACGAACTCCTCACCTTATCGCCGATGGTAATACTCCTGAAGGGCACCTCCAGGCTTTCGGGCCCACCGCTGAGGTCGAAAACGTCTACCACCCCCTGTTCATTCGCGACTATCAGCAAGTCGTCCATCAAAACAGGGGAGGACACTATGGGGCTTCCAGAGTTGAACCTTCCCAGTTCCACACCTGTTTCAGCCCCGATGGCGTAGACTCTGCCATCGAGACAGGAACCACGGGAGAGGCCCAGAACCACTGCCCACCACGGAACGTCCACAGAGGATCGCTATCACCGATCCTCACGGCATACAATCGATTGTCAAACGACCCTACATAGAGGATGTCATCGTGGATCACCGGAGATGAAGCGAACCCCGCGTCCGCTTCAAACGACCAGTCCAGCAACTCAAGCGTGTCGGCCGACAGGGCACGAATATGACCCTCGAACGTACTCACATAGACCGCCTCATTGTGGATCACCGGAGAGGTCCATAGCTTCCTGTGCCTCTGGTCCAAAATCTCCGACCGGGCAACGAAATCGCCGAATGCCCGGCTCAGGCAGTACACGCGGCCATCGGAAGCGCTCACATATAAGAGGTCATCACGTACGGCCAGATCAGCCACTACGGCATTGTTTCCTGCCTGGCCGTCAAGAAATTCCACCCACTCACCCGCCCCTCTTTGCGGAAAGGGCAGACCCTGACTCCTGGCAACCGTATTTAGTGCCAGAACCTCTCCGGCATACGTGCCGATGTAGACCACGTCGCCGACAACTGTGGGCGTAGCATACAGGGGAGCGGCCACTGCCGCCGGACCGCATTGCAGTCCCTCAGCGGGTATGGTGACACGGTGAGGATCCGGCCACTGCGGGCTCCTGGTGGTTGCGTTTATGGCGACCACGGCCCCTTGCAGGGTGCCTGCATAGATGGTGCCGTCGCGAAACGCGGTTCCCGACCAACCCCCCGTCACCTGAGCTGCGCCGAACGGGCAGCCGGACAGAAAGACAGCCAGAAGCACGATTGTGGCGAGGAGCAGTATCTTTGTCTGCCTCATTCCCACAGATGAACTAGGGTACCGGGTCATACCCACCTTCGCAGAAGGGATTGCATCGAACTATCCTCCTGGCACCCAGCCATGTGCCCCGGACGAACCCGTATCTCTGTATCGCCTCAAAGGCGTATTGAGAGCACGAAGGCCTGAAACGGCACACGTTAGGCAAGACCCGCGATGCGCTGTTCTGATACCACCTGATCAAAACCATAGCTGCCCGGCTCATTCTTCCTTTTCCCGTAACTGCGCCCGTGTCAGAAGCTCGGTTACTGCGTCGTCCAGTTGGTGATAATCAACATCGACCGCTGCAGATCGAGCAATGAAGACGATATCCCATCCCGGCTTTAGCGATTGCAGCCTCATGATCTCCCTGAGTAACCTCTTCAGGCGATTACGCTGCACCGCCTTGCCCACCCTCTTCGTCACGGAAAAGCCGTATCGGCTCAGGCCCAAGGGATTGGGGGCTGCCTTCATCACTACCAGACTATTGGCCCATGCTCTACCTTGCTGGTAAACGCGTGTATACTGCTCCCTGCGGGTTAAAGCCTGAGCCTCGTTCATGCGACAGGGTCAAACGGGAGTCAGCTTATATCTGCCTTTTTGACGCCTCGCTCTGAGCACTTTACGGCCTCCCCGGGTCGCCATCCGCGCCAGAAAACCCAGGCTACGCCTTCGAGGAATCTTCTTTGGTTGATACGTACGCTTTGGCATCCTTTAAACCGCCGACCGAGAAAGGCCCACGCCTCCTGTTTTCCAGATATGGCTTGGCGCATACGGCAACATAGCGAGATAACGAGCTCTCTTTATCGCCTGTGCCAACCCTCTCTGGTGTTTGGCACACGTCTTGCTCCTCCGTCGTGACACAATCTTACCCTGACTGGTAACGTAACGGGATAGCATCGACGCCTCCTTGTAGTCGATCTTGATATTAGCCTTGCAGAAGGGACAGAAAGCCGGCCTGCTCGAATAGCCCCTTGTCCCTCTTCTTCTTCCGGTAGTAGCCAAATATCCTCCTCCTTATACTCTAGTCAAACGGTAGGTCTTCAGGCTCAAGCTCTCCCTCCTGGGAGAGGGAGGCAGGAGCCGACCTGTCGAGAAAAATCACCTGGTTTGCCGACACCTCAAGGCTGAAACGCATCTGCCCATCCTGCCCCTCCCAACTGCGCGACTGCAATCTTCCTTCAACATAGACCCTCTTCCCCTTGGACAGGAATTGGTTACAGCTTTCAGCCTGCCTACCCCAAACGCTAACTCTGAACCACTCCGTTTCTTCTCTCCGTTCGCCGTCGGATCCGGTATATCGATGGTTGGTAGCCATACGAAACGAGGTCACCGCCTTGCCGTTGGGCGTGTACCTCATCTCCGGATCACTGCCGATGTTGCCGATCAGCATGATCTTGTTCAAGCTGGCCATCCTAACCGTCCACCTTCACCATGAGATAGCGCAGGATATCGCCCGAGGCGCCGATATCCTCCTCCAGTCCTCTAACGGAGTTGGGCGCCAGCTTCAGGCGGGCCAGAAGATACTCACCCTCCATGAAGCTATCTATAGGATAAGCGAGTTTTCGTCTCCCCCACTTCTTCACCTCCTCGACCTCTCCGCCATGGCTGTTGACCGACTTAGTGACCTTCTCTACTATTTCGGACACCCCGTCTTCATCAACCTCGGGGCTTATTATGGCTACCAGTTCGTAATCACGCATAATCAGGTCATTATATCATAGGCACTAAACGGCAACAAGACAAGCTATGCTACACCCGGCCACAATGCGCGAGCTAGAACGCCGGATGAAGCCGATGGTATAATGCCATCGATGAAGGTATCCGACCTGGGAGAGTTCGGCCTCATTGACCTGATACGCAACAGCATCGCCCGACATGATGGCCCTGAACAAGCCCTGTGGCGCGGAGTCCTGGTCGGAATCGGTGATGATGCCGCTGCCTGGCGAGGCGACGACACAATCCATCTAGCTACTACAGATACTCTGGTACAGGATGTCCACTTCGATCTGGGAGTCATTCAGTGGGACGAACTGGGATGGAAAGCGCTGGCCGTCAACTTGAGCGACATAGCCGCTATGGGAGGCGTTCCCAGGTACGCTCTGCTTTCTCTGGCGCTGCCCGGCGACGTGGAGATAGCAGACGTCTCCCGGTTCTCCGACGAGATGGTACATCTTGCCCGCGAGTTCGGAGTGGCTATAGTCGGGGGTAACACGGCCACCGCTCCCAATGTCGTGGTCACCATGACAGTAATAGGATACTGCAAAGGCGACAGTATGCTCAGGAGATCGACGGCTACCCCCGGCCAGCAGATTGCCGTCACGGGATCGCTGGGAGCATCGGCAGCCGGATTAGCAATGCTGAAGGACAAGACAATGTTGGATAGCGAGGTAGCACAATACCTGAGACGGGCACATCTCAAGCCCATGCCCAGAGTACGAGAAGGTCAGACATTAATCGAACAGGGAGTGAGGACCGCAATAGACGTAAGCGACGGACTCATTGCCGATCTTGACCACATATGTGAAGCGAGTAGAGTGAATGCCAGGATAAGGCTAGAACACGTGCCGGTGCACGCCATGGTTGCGGCCAATTTCGCCAACTACCGGGAGTTGGCTCTGTGTGGCGGAGAAGACTATGAGCTCGTTTTCACCGCCCTTGAGGGCACTGTCAAACGCGCTCAGCAAGCACTGGATTGTCCGGTCACGATAATCGGTGAGATCACAGGAGAATCTTCGGATGCCCGAGTAACTGTATTGAACGGCGAGGGAAACGTCATGCCTTATGAAAGAGCTGGCTGGGGGCACTTCAAAGATGGAAGGTCTAGAACTAGCTTCGCGTAGCCCTGAACAGACCCATCTCCTGGGACGCCACCTGGGGGAACTAGCAAGGGAGGCCGACGTCTTCCTCCTGATAGGAGAGCTGGGAACAGGGAAGACATGTCTTGTCCAGGGCATCGCGGATGGACTGGCCGTCGAAGAGTATGCCTTCAGTCCATCCTTCGTAATCCTTCGAGAATACCAGGGCAGACTCCCTCTCTACCATATCGACCTCTATCGCCTGGAACGCCCCGAAGAGATAGCCGACCTTGGACTCGAAGAGTACTTCTACAGCAGGGGCGTCTGTGTCATCGAATGGGCCGAGAGAGCGCCGTCGATCCTGCCCGAGGAGAATCTGCTTGTCACTCTCCGCTACGTCGCCGACTCCGAAACAGGACGCTGCATCTGCCTCAAGCCTCACGGAGAGCGCTACCGCCAGCTGTCAAATGAGCTTACAGTAAGAGAGGAAATCTGGAGCTAGATCTGATATGGCGAGCTTGCTGACGGTTGCCCGGGGCGGGGCGCTCCCCGCATTTACCCGTGGCATCGCCGGCTTTTTGGGGTTGGGTCCTGAAACGACAGTGCTGATATGGAGCTGACAATAGATACGTCATCCAATACTGCCGGTGTTGTCCTATCCCACCGGGGAGCCATGCTAGCTTCGCTGACCTGGCAGACCGCGAGCAATCACACAACGGAACTGCTACCCAATGTGGTCTGCGTATTGCAGCGATCGAAGGTCGACCTGCGCTCCCTGGAAGCGATTATTGTCGCGAAAGGTCCGGGCAGCTTCAACGGGCTTCGGGTTGGGCTGAGTACCGCCAAGGGCCTGGCGTACGCCCTGAGCGTTCCTATTCTGGGCGTGAACGCGCTCGAAGCCGAAGCCTACCCCTTCGCATTCACCGGACTGCCCCTGAGACCGCTCCAAAGAGCCGGCCGTGACGAGATAGTCACCGCGCTCTACCGCCAAGAGCACGGTCAATGGCGATGTTTGGAGGAGACAAACCTGACCACAGTCGGAGCCCTATGTCGTCGCACCAGACAGAGAACGCTTTTCTGCGGCGAGATTCCCTCTGACATGATGACCGAATTACAGCAGGTTCTGGGCGCACGGGCGCCGGTCTCCCCGAACGGCAGCCTGTTCCGGGGCGTTGCTCTCACTGCACTAGGCTGGCACAGGCTGAGTGCAGGAGAAAGAGACAATCCAGTTACCCTGCAGCCATTATACCTTCGCCCCCCTCATATAACGACGCCCAGAGAGAAGAAGCCCCCTTTTGTCACACCGGGTGAAGCACAGGAGATCGAGAGATGAAACCGCCTAGACTGGATCCTCAATATGTGACGAGGTTCTGTTTCGCCTGTGGCCAGGAGAACCCCATCGGACTCAAGCTAAAACCCGCTCATGACGGAGAAAAGGTGACCGCCGAGTTCACCCCCGGGGAGTTCCATCAGGGATGGAACGACGCCATCCACGGCGGCATCCTGTATACACTGCTTGACGAACTGGCTTTCTATGCCATGCTCTGCCGAGGGGTCGAATTTGGCGTAACCGCCAGGAGCGACGTACGATTCAGGAAGGTAGCGCCCGTCAATGAACCGCTCCGGGCAACCGCCTGGGTCACCAAACTGACAACGAGGCTGGTGGAAGCTAAGGCGATGCTCACCCTCAAGGATAACACGATCATAGCCGAGGGCGACCTGCTATATTACGTCTGGAGAATGTCGCAGAGGGTAGTCCTGTGGGATATGGACGGGGTTATTGTCGATTCCGGTCCGTACCATTTCGCCGCCTGGCAGGATACCTTCGCCGGGAAGGGCAGATCCTTCACCAGAGATGATTTTGCCGCGCTGTTCGGGGCCCGCAACGATTTCATTATCAAGAGAGTCATGGACGGCGACCTTACAGCCGGGGACGTCGAGGCCATCGCTGATGAGAAGGAAGAGCGCTTCCGACAGAAGGCCGGGGGGAACATCAAGGCTTTTCCGGGAGCAGTAAGACTGCTGAACGACATAAAGAATGGAGGTTTCAGGCTGGGCCTGGTCTCCTCGGCACCCAGGGAGAACATCGATCTGGTCATTCAGGAGCTTCACCTGGAAGAGATGTTTGACTGTATCGTCTTCGGTCGGCAGGTCCCGGAAAGCAAACCCAGTCCTCAGATATATCTTGTCGCCACCGAGAGGCTGGCAGTGGCTGCCGGCGATTGCATAGTAATCGAAGACTCACCCCTGGGGATCAAAGCTGCCAAGGCTGCTGGCATGAGGTGCCTGGCGGTAACCAATACGCACCCCAAACCAGTGTTGAAAGAGGCCGACAGAGTGGTTGACTCTCTAGAAGACATCGACTTGGTCACACTGCTCATAAGGGTCTAGAAAGGAGCTAACTGACAATGGAGAGGACTCTAGTGCTTATCAAACCGGACGCCGTACAGAGGGGACTGACGGGCGACATTATCTCTCGACTGGAAAGGACGGGTCTGAAGATCGTGGCTATGAAGATGCTTCATATGGACGAAGCACTGGCACAGCGTCACTATTCTGTTCACAGAGGGAAAGCCTTCTTTGATGACCTGGTGAGCTTTATCACTTCCGGGCCGATCGTAGCCTTCGCCTTGCAAGGTAACAACGCCGTGGAGATAACCCGCAAGCTGATGGGAGTGACTGATCCGGCAAAAGCGACTAGCGGCACTATCAGAGGCGACTTCGGCATCGATATCGGGCACAACCTGGTGCACGGCTCCGACTCACTGGAAACCGCCTCCAGTGAAATAGGTCTGTTTTTCTCACCAGAAGAAATCGTCAGCTATGACCGAAGCCTTGATGTGTGGATCTACTGAATCCTGACCACCGGGATGGCCTTGTCCCAGACCCGGTCCAACTGGTAGTAATCACGCTCCAGGGGAGCGAATATGTGGACAAGGACAGAGCCGAGATCGATCACCATCCAGCCGGAGTCGGCAGTCCCTTCATTATGATGGAGCACGACTCCCTTGCTCTTCAGAGTTTCACTGATGTCGCGCCAGATGGCCTCGATATGCCTTTTGGTATCTCCGGTGGCTATCACGAAGTAGTCTGCAAACGCACACAGACCCCGAACATCGAGCAGGGCGACATTCCTCGCTTGCTTCTCAGAAGCAAGCTCCGTCGCCAGACGCGCTATTTCCTCCGCTTCCAGAAAGGTGACAACCTCCTGATTTTATTATACCACTTATGTCCAGGTCTGACTACAACGAGCTTGTCTGGTGTCTGTTGAACGAGGTGGAACACTGGCGGGGTCCGAGAGGCTGCCTACAACGTAACACGATTTGCCGCACACAGAACCGCGTTTTTCATTCTATGATATATTTGCTATACTAGCACAGGTAAAGCATCATGCAAGCTAAATGGTGGCGTAGTGGCTTCTTCTATCTCCTGCTCCTGGGAGCAATAGTGGCGCTGGTGCTGGTTGCGGTGCCCCGGGAGAGGCCCGAGGAGATACGTACATCCGAGTTCATTATCAAGGCAAAACCCTCAGTGGTGAACGGCGAGTTGGTGCCGCCTCAGATCGATACCATTGAGCAGGATGGGGATACGCTCATCGGCCTGAAGGATGGCGAACCCAGGTTCAAGTCCTTTTTTGATGGTAGCACCGCTGAACTGCGCGATTACCTGGAAAAGGAAGGCGTAATCGTGGGCCCGGACGGAATAGCGATCGACGTCAAAGAAGGCGGCGTCGACTGGGGCATTATAGCCCTGCAAGTCATCGTACCGATCCTTTTGCTCGGGGCGTTGTTCTACTTCTTGTTCTTCCGGGCCGCGCGCGGGGCCGGCACACAGGCTTTCAATTTCAGCAAGAGCCGCGCACGGTTGACTCTTGAGAACAGACCTGATGTTACTTTCGCCGACGTTGCGGGGGCGGAAGAAGCGAAGGAGGAGGTACAGGAGATAGTGGAGTTCCTCAAGGCTCCCACCAGGTTCCAGACTCTTGGGGGACGCATACCCCGGGGAGTGCTCATGGTAGGGCCGCCGGGAACAGGCAAGACTCTGCTTGCGAAAGCTATAGCGGGGGAGGCCAGGGTACCCTTCTACTCCATCAGCGGCAGCGAGTTTGTCGAGATGTTTGTCGGCGTCGGCGCCTCGCGGGTCAGAGATTTGTTCGAGCAAGCGAAACGCAATGCTCCCTGTCTCCTGTTCATTGATGAAATCGATGCAGTGGGGCGACACCGTGGCGCCGGCTTAGGCGGAGGACACGACGAACGGGAGCAGACCCTGAACCAGATTCTGGCCGAGATGGATGGCTTCGATACCAGTGTCAACGTGATCGTGATGGCTGCTACCAACCGGCCCGACATCCTCGACCCCGCCCTACTCCGTCCCGGCCGTTTTGACCGTACGGTCGTTATCGACCTACCCGACATAAAGGGCCGCAAGGCCATTCTGGAGGTACACGCCAAGGGCAAGCCGCTGACCAAGGAAGCAAACCTTGAGACTATAGCTAAGGGAACCCCGGGGTTCAGCGGCGCCGACCTCGCCAATCTGATCAATGAAGCTGCAATCCTGGCTGCCCGGCGCAATCGGAAGGATATCACGCTAAAGGAGCTTGAGGACGCTGCCGACCGCACCATGGCCGGACCGGAGAGAAAGAGCCGGGTAATAAGCAAGAGAGAGAAGGAGATAATCGCCTACCACGAGAGCGGGCATGCCTTGACTGCCAAACTGTTGCCTAATGCCGACCCGGTGCACAAGATCTCTGTTGTCGCACGGGGTGTCAGTGGAGGCTGGACTCGCTTTCTGCCCGCTGAAGATCGCTATCTATGGACCAAGTCTCAGTTCGATGACAGGCTGACGGTAAGCCTTGGCGGGCGCGTCGCCGAGGAGATCGTATTCGGAGATGTGAGTACCGGTGCTCAGAATGACCTGGAGCAGGCAACCAAGCTGGCCCGCAGAATGGTCGTCGAGTATGGAATGAGTGAAAAGCTTGGGCCTCGGACATTCGGTCAGAAGCAGGAACTGGTCTTCCTCGGACGTGAGATCAGCGAACACAGGGATTACGGGGATAAGATAGCCGACGAAATCGATGCCGAGGTGCATTCCATCATCCAGCGGGCCTACGATACCGCCAGGAACCTCCTCACCGAAAACAAGGAAAGGCTGGAACACCTGGCCAGAGAGCTCATCGCGCGGGAAACTCTGGATGAACCTGAGCTTGACAAGATATTCGAAGACCTGGCTCCACAGCCCACCGGCAGCTAGGTCAAGGGCCTGAGGGCCCGGCCCGGAGATCGTCTAGCATATCCTCGGCAGCAACTCGCCCGATAGCATATCAAGGATTCGAGAGGGACCGAGCCTAGTCCTTATCATCACCTTGCCCGGGTGCTCCGACGTTACTTCTCCGATGATGGCGGCGTCTCTGCCGTAATTACTTCGCTTCATCTCAGCCAGGACCGAATCGGCATCCCCGGGGTCGACCACCGCCACCAGCTTTCCCTCGTTAGCCACATACAGAGGATCCAGACCTAGCAGGTCGCAGGCCGCCCTTACCTCTCCTCTCACCGGTATCGTAACCTCCTCCACAATAATGCCCACTTCTGATTGCCGGGCGAGTTCGTTGAGGGTAGTCGCCAGCCCGCCCCTGGTCGGATCTCGCAGGCAGTGAATCCTCGGAGAGATCTCCAGCATTCCAGCAACCAGTCCGTTCAGCGGAGCGCAGTCGCTCTCGAGTGACATGGAGAACTCCAGTCCTTCACGCTGACTCATTACGGCGATGCCATGGTCGCCGACGGTGCCGCTCAGCAACACCTTGTCGCCGGCCCTGGCGTTGGCTCCTGCGATATCGACTCCTGGAGAGACCGTGCCCACTCCTGAAGTCGTGATGAACAGCTTATCGGCTTGTCCCCGGTTGACCACTTTGGTATCGCCCGCAATGATACTGACCCCCGCTTCTTGTGCGGCTTCCTTTATCGATCGCATTACCTGTTCCAGCTCGCTCAAGAGAAAGCCTTCTTCTATTATTGCCGCGAGGCTCAAGTAGAGTGGCCCGGCTCCGCTCATAGCCAGGTCGTTCACCGTGCCGCATACGGCCAGCCTGCCTATGTCTCCGCCCGGGAAGAAGATGGGATTCACCACATAGCTGTCGATGGTGAAAGCCAACCGCCCGCTGGCTTCAAAGACTGCCGAGTCGTCCAGCTTATTCAGTTCTTGATTGGCCACGAATGGGAGCAGCGTCTTCTCTACCAGTTCGTGACTAAGTCTGCCGCCGCTGCCGTGGGCCAGGAGAATGCTGTCACCCATAGATCGGCCTCACGTCTTGCTCTCAAACCCCTGTGAAATATCCGGATACCCGTACTGATGGTAGGCAGCGCACGCGCCTTCGCTTGAGACCATGCACGGACCCACGGGGCGCTCCGGAGTGCAGAGCTTGCCGAAGAGCTCACAGTCAGACGGTGTGGTTGTGCCACGGATTACGTCCCCACAACGACACCCCTGCGGTTCTCTTGGCGGCTGAAGACTAACCGGGAAAGCCTTCTCGGCATCGAATCGCCCGTATTCCTCTCTCAGCGCCAGGCCGCTATCTGGAACGATACCGATGCCCCGCCAGTTAGCATCACCGACTTCAAAAACCTCATCCATCAGTTCCCGCGCTTTCCTGTTTCCGTCGGCAGTCACTCCCCGCGAGTAAGCTATCTCGACCCCGGGCGTGCCGCCTTCAACCTGCTCAACGAGTCTGTCCACGGATAACAGGATATCGAGCGGCTCGAATCCTGAGATAGCGCAAGCAACTCCATAGTCCCGGGGGATGAATGCGTACGGTGCGGAGCCGATGACGACACTGACGTGTCCCGGACAGATGATGCCATCCAGTTGAATCTCGCCCGAGTCAAGCAAAGCCTTCATTACCGGGGGAGTAAGCTTATTCAGGGACAGCACACGGAAGTTCGTCGTCTCTTCGCGGCGTGCCTTCAGTATGGAGGCAGCTATAGTCGGGGCGGTGGTCTCGAAGCCGATCCCGACAAAGATGACCTCTTTCTCAGGATTGGCTCTTGCCATCTCTATGGCATCCAGAGCCGAGTACACTATCCGCACATCTGCTCCCTCCGCTTTCGCCTGCTGCAGACTAGAGGCGCTGCCGGGCACCCTCATCATGTCGCCAAAGGTAGTGACGATGGCACCGGGCAAACGGGCCAGCGCAATGGCCTTGTCCAGATCAGCAGTTGCGGTAACGCAGACGGGGCAGCCCGGCCCCGACCTCAACTCCACTCTTGCGGGTACCAACTGGCGAATCCCATATCGCAATATGGCATGCGTGTGACCGCCACAGAATTCCATCAACCTTATGGACCTGGTGGAGCGCCTGGCGATCTGATCTGCTAGCCCCTTCGCTAGCCTGCTATCCTGGTACTCGTCAATGAACTTCACTTAGATCTGCGATTTCTTGCAGGAGCTTCAGAGTTTCCTCGGCCTCGGCCTCGTCTACAACACCTATGGCGTACCCCGTATGGAGGAGTACGTAGTCCCCCACTTTCGCCTCCGGGGTCAGTGCGATGCTGACACGTCGCCTGACTCCGGCGATCTCCGTTTCTGCTTCATCCCCGGCTATGGAGACAATCCTTACCGGCACTGCTAGACACATGGCTTGTCACATTGTAGCTCAAGTTCACATACAATACAAACCGCGCCGCTACACCGGAATCGATGACCCCGCATCACCACAAGAGCAAGAGCTTACGGAGACCGACCCTGAGCATATCACCGGGCACTCGCCAGACGATTGTGGCATCCGGTCAGTCGAAGAGGGGCCAGTATCAGTCAGGGATGATCTATGGGAGAGACCAACCTAGGGCATGCCCAGCAGTAGTATGACCAGCCCCACCACGAGCATCGTGATGCCCAGAGCTAGTAGGCCGATCAACACCTTCATGCTCACATGTATAGCCCTCCTCCGGTGGCTGGCATAGTTTGGTGGAAGGATAGCAGACGGAAGGAGAAGATGATAGAGCAACTCTTCGCCAGGCGACGACGGCGACTACTCAGTCCTCGCGAGGATCACCGTGAGACAGGCACGGTGAAGGAAAAACGACTACCCTTTCCCGTTTTGCTCCTAGCTTCGATCTTCCCACCGTGCGCTTCCACCAGGCGCCTGGCAATAGTAAGTCCCAGACCGCTGCCCCCCGTGGCCCTGGTGCGCGACCTGTCCACTCTGTAGAAGCGCTCGAAGATATTGGGCAAATCCTCCCGGGGAATACCCTCGCCGGTGTCCGATACACTGATCTCCACCCAGTTACCTTGCCTTATAGCGGCCACCGTGATGGTGCCTCCACTGCGGGTGTGAGCGACGGCATTCTCCAGCAGGTTATGGAGCACCTGGCCTATTCGTTGCCAGTCGATGCTTACCGGCGGCAATCCGTCGGGCAAGTGCAGCGACAGTGATAACCCTTTCGCCGTCATCTGCGGCTGCCACGCAGCCAATGTCTGGTTTATCAGCCTGGCGATGTCCTCGGCCTGATATACGAGTTTGAGTTCGCCCGCCTCGGCGAGGCTTAGCTCCTGGAGTTCATCAACCAGTCGGGACAGCAGAGCTACCTCCTCATTCAGCGAGCCGACAGTGGCCACGTCCGGCGTCATCACCCCATCGTGGATTGCCTCCAGATATCCACGAACATTGGAGAGAGGGGTCCTCAACTCGTGAGCCACGTCAGCAACGAGGTTGCGCCTGAGTTGCTCAGCATGCTCGAGATCGGAGGCCATAGCATTAAAGGCCTCCGCCAGTTCCTGGACTTCGCCTCGCTCCCTTAGCTGCACCCGCTGAGATAGCTCGCCGCGTCCCAGTCGCCTGGCCGTCACGGCAAGGGCACGAATGGGCAAGGACATTCTTCGCGACAGAACAAAGGTCCACGCCAGCGCAATGCCGACTGCCAGCAAGATGCCCCATAGCAGAAACCGGTTTATTGCCTCGGCTAGTGTTTGTGGCGAAGCGCCCCCTTCTCCTATCAGCAGGTCCGAACCGATATAGAGTCGCAACGTGATCTCCTCTTCCCAGTCTTCGGAGTATACCGAGAAGAGACTACTCAGATACGGGTCGGGGGATTCAGGCTGGTACTGCTCCCCCGCACTGAGTTCCTCCTCTGAATCGGCTATGACCAGCCCACCAAAGTCAGTCAGGATAATACGTGTCTCGTATTCACGAGACCTGTTACCCACCACAGATTGAACGCCCTCCCAGCTCCACTGCCGCCTGAAATGGGAGGAGACTATATCCTGAGTTTCAAGCATATAGATCTGCTTTCTGATCGCCTCATAGCGCTCCAGTTCGCCGGCTATGCTCCGGCTAACAAAGAGATACACGGTGCCGGCAGTCACCACTATAACCAGTGTGAAGGCGATAAGGAGGCGGAACCACAAGCTATGTATCACTCGGTTCCTCCCAGACAAACTTGTAGCCAGCTCCATACACCGTCTTTATGTACCTGGGGTGGCTGGGACTCGGCTCGATCTTTCGGCGCAGATTGAGGATGTGGACATCGATCGTCCGATCGAACCCCACGAAGTCATACCCCAGAGCCTTTTCGATGAGGTCTCCCCGGCTGAAGACCCTTCCCGGCTCTCTCGTCAGGACCCCCAGAAGCTTGAACTCCACGTCCGTCAACAGCAACGGTCTGGCGGCAAGGAATGCCTCGCGCCTGGCAAAATCCATAGTCAGCTCACCATGCTTAATCTCTGTCGGCCCGCGCTCGCCGGGAAGACGCCTGAGCACCGCTCCTACTCGGGCAGCCAGTTCCCTGGGGCTAAAAGGTTTTGTCACATAGTCATCTGCTCCCAGGCCCAGTCCCACCAGCTTGTCCTGATCCGTGGTCCTGGCAGTGAGCATGATGATCGGGACGTCGGACTCATGTCTAAGAGTGCGGCATATCTCAAGGCCGTCGATGTCGGGCAGCATAAGATCAAGAACGATGAGCTCGGGGCCGCTCTCCCGTGCTATACGCAGTGCCTCAACACCGTCATAAGCGGTAAGAACCTCGTAACCGTCTTTGTCGAGGTAGAGCTTCACCAGTTCCACGGTCTTCGCATCGTCATCCACCACCAAGACCCTCTTGCCTGTCAACTCAAGCCTCCTGGCAGCCGTTCACGGCACTATCTTATACCGGAAATGTTAACAGATTGTTAACATAGCATGCCGCCCTCGCTACACATATTAATAGCGTTTGATGACCATTATGTCAATTCTCAGACGCCGTATGCACAGTCGAGCACCGGCCACGAAACTCTCGCTTAACGCATTAGGATTGACACGAGGGCACGTGCGGGCTATAATCGCCTCTGGAACGAGACATAGTAAATGGAAACAAGATCATCAGATCCAGACGATAGGAACCGACAGACTGCCGTTCTCGTTCGACGGAGGTGGGGGTTGTGCTAGCATGAGTCTCTAACTGAGGCATGTGCGCCCCACGTCCGGCCGGACGTGGGGTTTTTTCTTTGTTCGTAACATGAGCGAGGAGATTCACGACAGGCAACCAGAGGAAGTCCTGGACGAAGAGACGTTCAGGGAGTTGCTGGAGAACAGACACTACAGAGCGCTGCGGGAGAGGCTGGTAGCTCTCGACCCTTCCGACATCGCTGACCTCCTGGCAAGCGCACCCGCCGACAAGGAGGTCATCACCTTCCGCCTCCTGCCCAAGGATCTCGCCGTCGATGTCTTCGACGAGATGGACGGCGCTCTCCAGGACCGCCTCCTCGAGGCCTTCAGCGACCAGGCAGCCAGAAACCTCCTCGAGGCAATGCCACCCGACGACCGCGCCGAGTTGCTCGACGAAGTCCCAGCCAAGGTAGCACGTAGACTCCTGCAGATACTCTCTCCCGACCAGCGCCGCCTCACCATGCGACTGCTGGGCTACGAGGAAGGAACAGCCGGACGGGAGATGACTCCCCTCTTCGTCGACCTCCACGGCGATATGACCGCCTCACAGGCACTGCAGAGAGTCAGGCGACTCGCCATCAACCGCGAAACCGTATATGAGTGCTACGTCATGGACCGCCGGCGTCATCTCATCGGCACGGTCTCGCTCAAGGACCTGGTCATCGCCGCCCCCGATGCCAGGGTTTCCGACATCATGACGCCCGAACCACCCTTCGTATATACCCACACCGACCGCGAGGAAGCGGCCAGAGAGCTCCGCGAGCACGAACTCCTGGCCATTCCCGTCGTCGATGCAGAACGCCGACTCGTCGGTATCATCACCTATGACGACGTGGTCGACATCGTCGAGCAGGAGGCCACCGAAGACATCTATCGCTTCGGTGCTGTACCGGGCACGGAGCGAGGCTACTTCGCCAGCCGCATCCTCAACGTGGTGCCACGGCGGGGCGTATGGCTCCTCCTCCTCATCGCGATCAATATGGTAACTGCTCGTATTATCGCCGAACAGGAGGAACTGCTGGACGTGGTATGGGTACTGGCTTTGTTCATCCCGTTGCTGATTGATACCGGGGGTAACATAGGATCCCAGTCGGCCACCGTCGTTATTCGTGGCCTGGCTACCGGGGAGGTGAAACCGAGGCGGGCTCTAGCCGTAGTCTTACGGGAGGCCAGGATAGGCGCTATCCTGGGTGTGGCCCTTGGAGCAGTTGCCCTGGGCATGGCTTATTTCCTTGGCCGCGACCTGCGGGTATCTATCGTAGTGTCCACAACACTGGTGGGCATCTCCATCATGGCAACCCTGGTGGGCGGAGCTTTGCCATTCCTTCTTCGTCTGCTCAAGCGCGACCCGGCCCTGGCGTCAGCCCCTTTCATAACTAGTATAATGGACATATTCGGGGTGGCGCTTTACTTCTGGATTGCGCACATGATAGTGGGACTCTAATTGGCTCGAGTAGTCTGCCCCGCAGGAGACCGGAGTGCTCCCCGGGATGACAGCAAGGGACACAAGACGACAAATCTAGAAGCGCCTAAGACCCACAGAAGGAGTTGGAAATGGAACGATTACAGAAGCTGCGAGCGTCTATGGCCGAAAGGGGACTGGACGGCATCCTGGTGTGCCAGCCGGAGAATCGTCGCTATCTATCAGGGTTCAGCGGTTCCTCTGGATGGCTGCTCATCTCGGGAAAGGAGGCCTTTCTAGCCACCGATTTCCGCTACGTCGAGCAAGCGAAGGCGGAGTCGCCCGGGTTCGGTGTCATACAGACAAAGCGGGAGTTACGCGATTGGTTCCCCGGCCTTGTGTCCGACATGGGAGTGCACAAACTGGGCTTCGAAGCGGATTTCGTGTCGTACGATGGCCATCAGAAACTCGATGACGCACTGAAGACTGCGCAGGTCGTCCTCGAACTCGAGCCCACAACCGGCCTCGTGGAGACCCTTCGTTCCATCAAAGAGGTGGAGGAACTGGAACTGATCTCAAAGGCCGCGGAGCTAGGCGATGCGGTCTTCCAAAAGGCCCGGGATATCATCCGGCCGGGCATAACAGAGAAGGAGGCAGCCTGGGAGATAGAGAAGCTGCTACGCCAGGGAGGGAGTGAGGGCGTCGCCTTCGAGATCATCGTGGCTTCCGGCCCGAACGGTGCCCTGCCCCACGCCCGACCGACAGAGAAGAAGATAGTATCCGGTGAACCGGTGGTCATAGATATGGGAGCCAGAATCGGAGGCTATTGCAGTGACCTCACCCGGACCCTATTCCTTGGCCAAGCGGATAGGAACATGCGGAAGACCTACGACATAGTCCTCGAAGCGCAGACGGCCGCATAGAGGGAGTAACCTCGAGCATGGAGGCTACGCAGGCGGATCAACTTGCCCGGGGCGTCATCGAACGGGCCGGCCACGGAGATCAGTTCGGGCATGGCCTGGGACATGGGGTAGGGCTGGCCGTCCACGAACTGCCGACTGTCGGTCCGGCCTCTACCGGTACACTCGCCGAGGGCATGGTTTTCACCGTTGAACCGGGAATCTACCTGCCGGGGCTCGGTGGTGTTAGAATTGAGGATATAGTGGTCCTGCACGATGGCAAAGCCAGGGTGCTTACCGGGGCAGCCAAGGATTTGCCATCATGAACCCTGCAAGAAAGAGAGGCTATTAAGATGATTGATGCCGGCGAACTAAGAAAGGGAGCGGCCATAGAGCTGGATGGCGCAATATACGTGGTTCTGGAATACCAGCACGTCAAGATGCAGCAAAGACAGCCTGTAGTCAAACTCCGACTCCGTGACGTTCGCACCGGGAACGTAGCCGAGCGCAATTTCCAATCCGGCGACAAGGTCACACCCGTACTACTGGAGCACCGCCCGGCGCAGTATCTCTACAGCGACGGCGATCTCTACTACTTCATGGATAACGAGAGTTACGAGCAGATCATGTTGACTTCCGCTCAAATCGGGGAGGGCACGAACTATCTCAAGGAGGGTCAGGTACTGGAGATTCTGACCAGCAAGGGCGAGACCGTGACCGTCGAAATGCCCATTTCCGTGCAGCTCCAGGTCGTGGAGACGGAGCCCGGCTTCAAAGGAGATCGAGCCACGGCGGGCACCAAAGCAGCTAAGCTGGAGACAGGAGCGACTGTTCAGGTCCCCCTGTTTATAACCACAGGCGATATCATCAAGGTCAACACCCGCACAGGCGAATACCAGGAGAAAGCGGGCTGATAGCGCTGAGCCACCATCCGTTATCCGCAGTGGCGGCTTCCTAGCTGCGGCATGCTTCACACAAGGCCAAACACACTAGGACGAGACGCTCGGTGAATCTGATATAATCAGGCATGGGCGAGGCGCCGGATTGTCTGGCCGCCGAGGTAATACCCAGCCGGGTAGATGTGTGTGCCCGCGATTGCAGCAGCAATCGAGGCAAGACCGGCTGCCAGGCAACGACGATAGGTAGGCCAGTTGATAAGAGCCGATTTACACATTCATACCTGTTACTCAATTGACTGTCTCACGCCCCTGGATCGAATAGTCGAGCGCTGCCTGGAGTTGGGCATCGATTGCGTTGCGGTGGCCGATCATAATACCATCCAGGGTGCCATGGAACTAAAGCGATTTGCCCCGTTCAAAGTGATAGTCGCCGAAGAGGTGCGGACTCCCGCAGGCGAGATAATGGGACTGTTCCTCACTGAACCAGTCCCGTCCGGCCTCTCACCGCAGGAGACGATATCTCGGATCAGAAGCCAGGGCGGTTTGGTCGGCCTGCCCCACCCGTTCGGCAGATCGCTGTTCTGGAATGACAGCAAGCCGCTATCACCGGAGATTCTGTCCCAGATCGATATTATCGAGACGTTCAATTCCCGTACTCCATCGTCGCGTGGCGCTGCTATGGCACAGCGACTGGCCGCCGAGCAACAAAAGGCTGCCAGTGCGGGTAGCGATGCCCATACTGCGGGTGAAATCGGCCGGGCATACGTAGAGATGCCTGATTTCGATGGCGCGGACGATTTCGTCGGGTGCTTGGCTCAGGGCACAATATTCGGGCGGAAATCCAGCCTGTCGGTCCATCTTGCCAGCAACTGGGCCAAAATGAGAAGATGGATACGGGGCCACTCGCCACCCGCTTCGCACTGAGACCCGGAGGACTGCTGCCCGGACAGGGTAGGCCGGCGCTAGCAGGGAGCGCAGGACCCAACACGGCATAGGCAAGAGAGGGAGAAAGCACAGTTGCTGAAGATCGGATGGTTTTCTACAGGCAGGGACGAAGCTGCCCGCCAGCTTCTGATAGCCGTGCAGGACAGGATCCACAGCGGCGATATCGAGGGGGAAATCAGCTTCGTCTTCAGCAATCGAGAACCCGGCGAGGGCAAGGAAAGCGACCTATTCTTTGAGCTTGTCCGGAGCTACGATATACCGCTGATCTGCCTCTCGCACAGGAGCTTCAGGACACCCACTCCCGCGACCCCACGTGAAGGGCCCGCCGCAGAACCACGTGCGGCAGAGCCATCTCAGGAAGACTGGCGCATCAGATACGACCGCGAGGTGAAGAAGAAAATCGAACGGTTCGGTCCCGACATCTGTGTCCTGGCCGGCTATATGCTCATCGTCGGTGAAGAGCTATGCCGGCAGTATAATATGATCAACCTGCATCCCGCGCCACCGGGCGGACCCGTAGGAACCTTCCAGGAGGTGATGCGGCAGTTGATAGAGGACCGGGCCACCACAGCGGGGGCGATGATGCACCTGGTCACCCCCGAACTGGACAGAGGCCCGGTGGTTACCTACTGTCTCTTTGCCATCGACGGCGAGCCCTTCGCTCAGCACCGGCGGGAAGGCGACAGCGATA
>SL_5KL_010_SEDDRAFT_10000026_pt1 | contig 72875 bp, 69 predicted proteins | sample SodLakKL_010_SED_FD_9118 | JGI IMG/M metagenome (IMG submission 9118)
CTCGCCGGTAATTGCTAAGACGGCGAAGGAGGGCGGCGCGCTCACAGTCGGGGTTGTGACCAAGCCATTTATGTTTGAAGGGAAACAGAGGTGCCAGAGAGCCCTGGAGGGGATAGAGAAGCTCAGGAAAAACGTGGATACACTGCTGGTAATACCGAACCAGAGGCTTTTTTCCGTGATTAAGGAAGACACCCCGGCTCTTGAGGCGTTTAAGGTGGCAGATGATGTGCTGCGCCAGGCAGTTCAGTCAATCTCGGATATAATAACATCCAAGGGTTTGATAAATGTAGATTTTGCCGATGTGAGAAGCGTTATGCACAATGCGGGTGAGGCAATTATGGGGCTTGGCACAGGAAGCGGCGAAAACCGGGCTGCAGAAGCGGCAAAAGAGGCGATTACATCCCCTCTTCTTGAGGATGTTTCCGTAGAGGGCGCTGTAGGGCTATTGGTAAACGTAACCGGGAATAAGAAGATGACTATGTATGAGATAAATTCGGCAATGGAGCTTATATACAAATCGGTGTCGCCTGATGCGGATGTTTTTTTCGGAAATACGATAGACGCAGAGCTTGATGACGAAATGAGGATAACAGTTATAGCCACGGGATGCACAAAGAAGGAAGAGCAGACCGAAAAGCCGGAAAAAAAACATATAAGGAGACCGCTTCCCAGGAAGGCTGAATCGGAGAAGTTCAAGATACCCGCATACCTCAGAAGAAAGGAGAAGGATTAGTGGGAATTAACAAGAAACTCAAAAAATACTTGGAAACAATGGTTGAACTTGAGGCTTCGGACCTGCATCTGCGTTCCGGCAGCGAGCCTGTATACAGGGTAAATGGAAAGTTAAAGACAGTTGAGCATTTCTCAAAAATAAGTCAGGATGAGATTGAAAAAATATCCGAAGATATTTTCAATGAAAAACACAGAAAAATATTTGAGAGAAAAAAGGAGGTGGATCTTTCATTCAGCGTGGAGGGTCTTGCCAGGTTCCGGGTAAATGTATTTCAGCAGCTTGGTTCAATGAAAATTGTTATGAGGCTTGTTCTCGATAAGGTTAAGGGTTTTTCAGAACTGAATCTACCGGCTACTTTTAAAAAAATAGCATCCTCCAGCAGAGGGCTGGTTCTTGTAACGGGAACAACGGGAAGCGGAAAATCTACAACTCTCGCGGCCATGATTGACTATATAAACAATAACTATTCCAAGCATGTAATTACGGTAGAAGACCCGATCGAATATCTTCACAGGGATGTAAAAAGCATGATTTCGCAAAGGGAGCTGGGGGTAGACACTTACTCATATTCTGCGGCATTGAAGCATGTTGTACGGCAGGACCCCGATGTTATTCTGATTGGGGAAATGAGGGATATTGAAACAATGCAGGCGGCTTTGACAGCTGCCCAGATCGGTAATCTTGTAATTTCAACAACTCATACAACGAATGCCTCACAAACAATATCAAGGGTCGTTGACGTATTTCCCGCGCACAAGCAGAACCATATCCGCCTGATGCTGGCCGATACATTAACCGCCATTATTTCTCAACGGCTTCTGCCGAGAAAAGACAAAGTGGGGATGATTCCGGCTATAGAAGTTTTAATAGCCACGGGAACAATAAGAAGCTTGATAGAAGAAAAAAATGTAAACGAAATAACGGAAAGAATGAAGAAGGGCGATTATTACGGAATGCAGACTTTCAACAAATCCCTTGAGAATTTATATAAAAGCGGGAAGATTACGCTTGAAGATGCGAAGAAATTCGCTACGAATGCGGAAGATCTAATGCTCAATATAAGGGGAATAAAATCTGACAGCGGGGCTGAGTTATAGAATATTTTAAAATTCCTTATGACGGAATAAGCGCGGCGGTATCCTGCCGGGAAATTGATGCCGCGGATGCTGTTTTAAGCAGAAAAACAATTGCGGAAAAAACGGGGATCCCACCTGGGAAGGTTATAATGATGCAGCAGGTTCATGGAGCTGAAATAGCCGAGTTGAAAAGAACAGGGGATCTGTCAGGCGGGGTTATACCGGGGTGTGACGGTGTTATAATAAATGGAATAAGCGCGCCTTTTGCCGCGGTTGTCAAAGTTGCTGACTGTGTTCCGGTTTTTGCTTTTTCTTCAGGTAAACTTCTGGGGGCATTTCATGCGGGATGGCGGTCGATTGCGGCCGGCATAACTGAGAAATACATAAAAATTCTTAAGAAATACGGATGCCGCGACATTGAATTATTTGCAGGGCCCCATATCTGCGGCAGTTGTTTCGAAGTGGGGCCGGAAGTCCTTAATAAATTTCCAGATGCCGCTGCTGGAGGCAGTAGAGTTGACCTGATTAAGGCTCTCGGGCATAAGATTGAGAAGGTTGGGTTAAGTTCTTCAAGGTTGAAGCTTTTTAAAGAAAAGGGGTTTTGTACACTGGAAAACGATTGTTATTTTTCTTACCGCAGCGGAGATGAAAAAAGAATGGCAGCATTTGCAATTCAACATTAACTTGATAAAATTAAAAATTCCTTTACTGTTATATTGATTCGGGGTTAGAAACAGAAAAAAACTGGCCCTTGAAGATGTTTTGGTTTCTATAAGATTTATGGATAATAAAGGTTTTTGTTTTAAAAAAAGTGAATAAAAAGGAAAAAAAAGAAAAAGTTGCTGTAATCGGATGCGGGAAGATGGGGCTGGCTCTACTTAGCGCAATATCCTCTTCACCGGAATTTATTACCAGTGGAGTGGAAAAAGATGCCAAAAGGGCGACAGCCCTGAGAGATAAGGGGCACAAGGTATTTAAAAGTGTTAAAGAGCTTGATGAAACTGATGTTTATGTTATTGCGGTAAAACCGCAGGACATGGCCGGGGTGCTGGAAGAATTAAGCATAAGGCAGGATGTTTCCGAAAGTATCGTTGCAAGCATAGCGGCAGGCATAAAAATTGGATATATAAGAAAATATCTTAAGAAGTCTCATATAGCGAGATTAATGCCGAACACCCCCGCTTTAATAGGTCAGGGCGTAACAGGAATAGCATTCCCATCGGCGGGAAAAAAAGAAAAAACACTGATTGAAAAAATATTTCGTCATACAGGGGAAACTCTCTTTATAGAAGAGGGTTTAATGAATGCTCTTACGGCTGTATCCGGTTCGGGTCCGGCATATTTTTTTCTTATGGCGGAAATAATGGAAAAATTTGCCCTGGAAAACGGAATAGAAAAAGAAAAGGCGAAAAGTCTGATTTCGCAGACTGTGGCGGGCTCTGGGCTTTTAATGAAGGAAAAAATGTCGGATAGTGACTTCACGGGATTAAGAGAGGATGTTACTTCTCCCGGAGGCACGACGGAGGCTGCTTTGAATCACCTTCTGGAAAACGGATTTGAGAAAATATTTAAAGAGGCGATGGAAAAGGCCCGCGATAAATTCTGATGTCGGGGTTATACTTTTATACTTTTGGTTTTGAAAGTAATAGAGTTTAAAAATTCAGAGTTGAAAATAATTGATCAGTCAGCTCTTCCCGACAGAGAGGTTTTTATTTCTCTCCGTGAATGGCAAGATGTTGCTGAAAGTATAGAAAAGATGAAGGTTAGAGGGGCTCCTGCTATAGGAATTGCGGCAGCATATGGATACTGTCTGGGGTTCTTGGAAAATAAAAACTGCGGAAAGAAAAAAATGCTGGAAGGTATGCTGAAGGTTAAGAAGGGTCTTCTTTCCTCCCGTCCGACTGCCGTTAATCTTCAGTGGGCGCTTGAGCGTATGGAAGAGAGATTGCTTCATTCTGCGACAGAATACGAAAGGGAAGATATTTATGCGGCCCTGGTAGACGAAGCAAATTCAATAAAAAAAGAACAGCTTAATTCAGATAAAAAAATAAGCAGAAACGGGAGCAGGTATTTGAGAAGAGTTGGAAAAAATTTAAATGTACTTACACACTGCAATGCCGGCGCGATGGCTACCGGCGGATGGGGAACTGCGCTGGGGGTCATAAAAAACGCTTATAAAGAGGGTATAATAAGAAAAGTTTATGCAGGAGAGACAAGACCGAGGATGCAGGGGGCGAAAATAACCTGTTATGAATTAAATAAAAAGTCCGTTGAGCATGAATTAATTTGCGACACTGCTCCGGGTTATTTAATGTACAGGGGGATGATTGATGCAGTTATAACGGGCGCTGACAGAATCGCATTAAACGGCGATGTTGCAAATAAGATAGGAACATATCAGTTAGCTGCGCTGGCTGATAGAAACAGCATCCCTTTTTTCATAGCGGCGCCGGTTTCATCTTTTGATTTTGAAATTGATACAGGTGAAGAAATCAATGTGGAGTATCGCTGTGAGTGTGAAGTCCTGAAGATAAACGGCATGCTTACAGCTCCGGAGGGTACCAGAGCCGTCAATCCGGCTTTTGATATAACGCCTGCGGATCTAATACATGGGTATGTTACTGAGAAAGGAGTGATAAAAAAACCCGATGAATTACAATAAAACTTTAAATTTACCTAGGACAAAATTTTCAATGAAGGCCAATCTTTCCCAGAGGGAACCGCAGATTCAAAAAATATGGGATGAAGGGGAAGTATACAGGAAAATGCTGGAGAAAAATAAAGAAGGAGAGCCATTTATTCTTCATGACGGCCCTCCTTATGCAAACGGAAATATACACCTGGGGCATGCCATAAACAGGGTTCTTAAGGATATTGTGGTTAAATTAAAGTCTATGGAGGGTTATTATACTCCTTTTGTCCCCGGTTGGGACTGTCACGGGCTTCCTGTAGAGTATGAGCTTATGAAAAGCCTGGGCAGGCGTGAGGTTGAGGATAAACTTAAATTCAGAAAAAAAGCGGCCCGTTATGCCTTGAAGTATGTGGGGATTCAGAAAAAAGAGTTCAAAAGACTGGGGGTTTTTGGAGATTGGGAGAATCCCTATCTCACGCTGGATTCTCTTTATGAAAAAACGATTATTGAGAAGTTTAGAGACCTGTTTCTTTCAGGATACATTTACAGGGAACTCAAGCCGGTATATTGGTGCGGAAGCTGTAAAACCGCCCTGGCTGAGGCGGAGGTGGAATATGATCAGATTGAATCACCCTCTATTTATGTTAAATTTGAGATGCTTTCAGGCCGTCCTTCATTTCTGGAGGGTGGGAAAAGGGTGTATGCTTTGGTGTGGACCACCACTCCATGGACCTTAATTTCTAATACTGCTGTCTGTTTTCACCCGGATTATAAATACTCTGTGTTAACCAACGGGGAGGAGTACATGATAGTGGCAAGCCATTTTTCGGGTAAATATGAAGGATGGCGGGAAGAGAGGAAAGTGACCGGTAAAACGCTGGCGGGATGTTTGTATAAAGCTCCTTTTGGAGGAAGAAAGTCTCGGGGAATTACATCCGATTTTGTTTCGCTTGATGAAGGAACGGGAGTGGTTCATATAGCTCCAGGGCATGGTGAAGAGGATTACTCTGCTGGAAAAAAATATTCTCTACAAATAATTTCACCGGTTGATAAAAATGGCCAGTTTACAAAAGATGCGGGGGTTGAGGAAGTAGTTGGGATGAGCGTTTTTGATGCCGACAAGGTTATCACAGAAATTCTTAACAAAAGGGGGGCTTTATATGCAGAGGAAAAAATTAATCATTCATATCCACACTGCTGGAGGTGTAAGAAGCCGGTCATATTCAGGGCTACAAAGCAGTGGTTTTTAAATGTTGATAAGGATGGGCTCAGAAAAAAGGTTTTAGAAGAAATTGAAAATGTAAGATGGTATCCTGATATTTCACGAAAAAGAATTTCTTCAATGATAGAAAACAGGCCCCACTGGTGTCTTTCCCGGCAGAGGCTTTGGGGTGTCCCCGTTCCGGTATTTTACTGCGGTGATTGCGGTGAAATGCTGGCAACAAAGGAAAGCTTTGACAGCATTGCCCGCACAGTTGAGAAGGAGGGGTCGGATGCATGGTTTTACAGAAGCCCTGAGGAAATACTGGGCGTTCAGTCATGCAGCTGCGGTTCAAAGAACTTATACAAAGAGGAAGATATACTTGACGTGTGGTTCGATTCGGGAGTAAGCAGTTTTGCCGTTCTCCGGGAAAGGGAGAGCTTGAGATGGCCGGCCGATATATATATGGAAGGTTCGGATCAGCACAGGGGTTGGTTTCAGACTTCAATAATTCCGTCTGTAGCCCTGCATGGCAAAGCCCCCTATAGGAATGTATTGACTCACGGCTTTACTGTAGATGAAGAGGGGAGAAAAATGTCCAAATCCGTAGGGAATGTAATCAGCCCTCAGGAAATTATTCAAAAGTACGGAGCTGATCTATTAAGGCTATGGGCTGCCAGTGAAAATTATTTTAAAGATGTGAAAATTTCAGATGAAATACTTCAGCAGATGGTAACATATTACAGGAGAATAAGAAACACACTGAGATTTGTTCTCGGGAACACAAAGGATCTTCCCCCTTCCGAAATGATAGAATATGAGAATCTTTCGGGGCTGGATAAGTTTATTTTAGCTAAACTGAAGAAGACGGCAGAAAAGATCAGTCAAAGCTATGAAAATCTACTCTTCTATAAGGGAGTGAGGATACTTCATGATTTCTGTAACGGATGGCTGTCTTCTTTTTATTTTAATATATTGAAAGACAGGCTGTATGTTTTGCCTGAGAATGACAGGGTGAGGCGCTCCTCTCAGACAGCGCTGGTTATTTTAGGGGAGGAGCTGATGAAGCTGGCTGCCCCAGTCCTGTCGCATACTGCAGAAGAGGGATGGCAGAAAATGATTAAAGAGCGCAAAGCAGATCTTCCGGAGAGCGTGTTTCTCTCAGAAATAACCCGGTTGCCCGAGAAATGGGATAACACTGAGATTACAAAGGATTATGAAAGAATCGCCCGTCTGAGAGAAACTGTATTAAGGCAAATAGAAAAAGCAAAGGAAAAAGGATTGCTAAAGGACCCGCTTGAGAGTAAGGTAACTATAAGCACCAATTCCTGCAATCTTTTAAGTTTTCTTAATGAGTATAAAGCAAAATTAAAAGAATACTTTATCGTTAGCGAGGTTGAAATAAAAGAAGCTGAACCGGAAGAAGGAAAAAAATTCTCCGGGGAAGAAATAGATGTTAATGTCAGCCTGTCGGAAGGAAAAAAGTGTGTAAGATGCTGGATGAAGAGTAAAGATATCGGGAAATCTTCCCGGCATCCGGAAATTTGCGGAAGATGCATAAAGATAGTAAGCAGAATAAAAAAATAATAATATTTGTAATTATTTCTCTGTTTTTTTTAATTGATCGTATATTGAAATATCTTGTAATGGAAAATCTTTCCATTGGGGAAACTGTGCAGATTGCAGGGGCTTTGAATATTACCTATCTAAAAAACACAGGGATGGCTTTCAGTCTTATGTACGGCAGCAATTCATTGTTGATTTTTTTAAATTTTATCGTTTTGGGTTTGATTGCAGCAATGATGATATATTCTAGAAAAAAGGGAAATAAAAACCTGAATTATGCTTACGGCTTAATTTTGGCGGGAGCTGTAAGCAACCTCTGGGACAGAATATTTTATGGTGGAGTAATAGACTATTTTGATTTAAGAGTATGGCCGGTTTTTAATGTGGCTGATACTTTAATTACTGCAGGCGCTTTTGTTGTTTTGATAAGTATTTTCGGGGAGGCTTTTTCAAAAGATGTGTCCTGAACTTTTTTCATTTAACGGATTTACTGTTCATTCTTACGGTTTTATGCTTGCTGTCGGTATACTTGCAGGATATATTCTTATGGTTCGTGTGGCAACCTACAGGGGAATATCAAAGGATTTTGTGGGGTATCTTCTTACCGGCTGTGTTTTATGGGGGGTAATAGGAGCCAGGTTGTTTTATGTATTAATTGCTTTCGAAAATTTCGCGGCAAGTCCGGTAAATATAATAAAAATATGGGAAGGAGGATTGGTGTACTGGGGCGGGTTTATCGGCGGTGCGGGCTGGCTTTTTTATGCAACAAAAAAAATGTCATTAAATATTCGCATTGTTGCAGATTTGATTTCGCCGGCGCTTTCTCTCGGTTATGCTTTCGGAAGAATAGGATGTTTTTTGACTGGGTGTTGCTACGGCGCCAAAACGGATTCAGTAATCAGCATAGTCTTTAAAAACAGGGCAAGCCTGGCTCCTATAAATGAGCCGCTTATACCGGTGCAGCTTTATGCTTCTTTATATTCGTTTCTTCTGGCGGTATTTCTGTATCAGAGATTTAAATTCGGGAAAGCTAAACCGGGGCACGTTTTTGTTCTTTACATTTTTCTTTATTCAGTGTTTAGAATTGTGATAGAGTTTTTTAGGGCAGACTACAGGGGCCCTTTATTTTCTGGGTTGACCCCCACGCAGTGGATTGCTGCAGCAGGAGCAATTCTAAGCTCGTATTATGTTGTTATTCTGAGAAAGAAATGACCTGTCAGGAAATATATCCGGCGCCGGATGAAGAAGGGATGAGGCTGGATAAGTTTTTATCTGAGAAGCTTAATTTTTCTAGAAACAGGGTCCAAAAATTTATAAAAGAGGGAGCTGTTCTTGTAAACGGGTTTAAAAAAAACAAAAAATATTCCGTTTCGCAGGGGGATAAGATATTGTGTGATTCATTATCCCGAAAAGAAAAAACTGCTGTTTTGGATGCTGATATTTGCTATATACACAAAGAGGATACTTTTGTTGTTGTAGATAAACCTTACGGTATAGTGGTTCACCCGGCGCCGGGATTGGATGAGTATACCCTGTACGATATACTTAAAGAAAAATACAGATATGTCCAGACAGTACACAGGCTCGATAGAAACACATCAGGGGTGATAATTGTTGCAGTTGACAGGAAAGCCGCACGGAACCTGAAGAGTCAGTTTAAGCAGGGAAAGGTTAAGAAAACATATCTTGCGATTGTTGGGGGCAGGGTTAAAGCAGATGCAGGTGAACTGGATCTTCCTCTGAAGAGGTCTAATAAGAATCCTACAAAAATGGAGGTCTCATGGGTTAAGTCCCGAAGTTCCGTTACAAGGTTCAGGGTTGTTGACAGGGTTAGTGATTTTTCACTCCTTGAATTATACCCCCTAAGCGGCAGGACCCATCAGATAAGGGTGCACCTTTCCTACAGCGGTCATCCTGTCCTGGGAGATGACAAGTATGGGGGAGGTTATGCGGGATATGCCTGCCGTCACCTGCTTCATGCATGGCGGATTTCATTTTTCCATCCTGAAAAAAAGGGAAGGGTGAATTATTGCAGCGCCCCTCCGCCGGATTTTATAAAAAAAATCCGCAAACTGGGATTTGAAAATGTTGACTATATATGATATAATTTCCAATTAATGCTATAGATGCGAAAGCCAGAAATATACAAATTAATAGAAAAGAAAGAAAAAGAAGGCATTCTGCTGGTGATTTCCGCTCCTTCGGGAGCCGGTAAAACGACTCTCTGTAAAATGCTTGTAAGTGAAATGGAAAAAGCTGTGTTTTCAGTTTCTCTTACCAGCAGAAAACCCAGAGGAGCTGAAAAAAGGGGGGTTGATTATGAATTTGTTACTGAAAAAGAGTTTAAAAAAAGAATTAACGAAAAAACATTGCTAGAATGGGCCAGGGTTCATGGAGCTTACTACGGAACATCAGGCGAATTTGTAAAGAGGTCCCTCAATAAGGGTAAATGTGTGGTTCTTGATATAGACGTTCAGGGGGGAATGCAGGTGAAAAGAAAAATTCCGGAGGCGGTGCTGATTTTTATACTGCCTCCATCTATGGAAGAGCTTAAAAGGCGGCTCAGGAAAAGAAGGCAGAATTCAGAAGAGGAAATAGAAAAACGCCTTGAAAATGCATACAGCGAAGTTGAGGCGGCTCATAAATATGATTATTACGTTTTAAACCGTGAGTTGAAAGACGCCATAGCAGAATTGAAATCTATAGTAAAGGCGCAGGAAAGAAAGTTAAAGATACCTTAAGGAGAAAAAGTGGACGAAAAAACAAGAAAGTTAATCATCAATAATGTAGATAATCCGTGGGAGTTCGCAGTAAAAGCTTCAAAAAAATACAAAGAGGAATTCCTTAAAACAGCAGGAATAGGGTCTCCCCCTAAAATTGACAAAGTAATGGCTGATTTGATAATTGAAAAAACTGGAAAGGATAAACCCGAAAAGGAAAAAGACGAGAAAAAATCCCAGGAAGAAGAGCAGGAAAAAGAAAAAAATACTGAGGCGGCGGTAAAGTCGGGATAAACTGAAATGGCAAGGGTATTACTGGGGGTTTGCGGGGGGATTTCCGCATATAAGTCTGCAGAGCTTGCATCCCGGCTTATTAAAAGCTCGCATGAAGTGAAAACTGTCATGACAAAATCGGCCGAAAAATTTATAACATCGCATACATTTTCGGGCTTAACATCCAACAGGGTATACACGGATCTTTTTGAAAGAACATTTAATGAAAAGCATACCGGACTTGCCGGGTGGGCTGATTTAATTATAGTTGCGCCGGCAACAGCCACAACCCTTGCCAAACTGTCTGTAGGTATAGCCGATGAGTTGTTGACCGCGATTATACTGGATTATGACGGTCCTGTTTATTTATGTCCCGCAATGCACAAGAATATGTATAAAAATTGTGCAACACAAAACAATTTACAAAATTTAAAAGAAAGAGGTTTCAGGATTATAGGCCCTGCACGGGGTAAATTAGCCTCCGGAGAAAAAGGCGTCGGGAGAATGGAAGAGCCGGCGGATATTATCAAAAAAGTCAACAACTCACTTAAAGAATCCGGCCATTCTTCATATAAAAATGAGCCTTAAAGGCTCAAATATATTGATAACTGCGGGTCCTTCGCGGGAGATGTGGGATACGGTAAGATACCTCACAAACAGGTCAAGCGGAATGATGGGCGCTGCAGTAGCCCGGAGGGCTGTATTAGAGGGGGCATCAGTTTTTTTAGTTTCATCCGTTAAAGAACATCAAGACAGAAGGTGGAGCCACAAATATGCCGAGAGCGCAAGGGATATGTTTTCAGCTGTAAAAGAAGCCTATAAATGGTGTGATGTTTTTATTTCTTCTGCTGCAGTATGCGACTATAGACCGCTGAGAAGTTTTCGTAAGATATCCAAAAGAGGAATTAAAAAGAAAAGAATATCAATGCAGCTGGAGAGAAATCCGGATATATTGAAATGGGCCGGAGAAAACAGAAATTCAAAGGTTCTTGTGGGGTTTTCCCTTTCGGATAAAACTGATGAAAAAGCGGCTGTCAGGAAGATGAAGGAAAAAAATTGCCAGATTATGATTGCAAACAGCACAGAGAATTTCGGAAAGGAAAACAGGAGTTTTCTTGTTATCTCTGAGGAGGGATACAGGGGATATAAAAATATTGATATAGATACTTCGGCAGAGATTATATTGAAGGAGTGCTCAAAATTACTGGGGAAATGAAAGAAAAGTTTAAAAAATATATTCAGTTGCGAATGGATGCGGGAGAAGAAGGATTATGGTTTTCTCCTAAAAGAAATAAAAACCTTCAGTTGGACGAATTAAAAAAACAGATGGAGGAGTGCAGGGCTTGCCGGCTTGGCAGATACAGGTTAAATCCATGTTTTGGTAATGGAACCTATAACACCGAGATTATGTTTATCGGAGAAGGCCCTGGTTTTGTGGAAGACCACAGAGGCGAGGTATTTGTTGGAAGAGCCGGAAAATTACTTGACAGTATTATCCGGGATAACCTTGGGCTTGAGAGAAAAGATGTATTTATAACAAACATAGTAAAGTGTCATCCAATGAAAGATCCCAGCAACCCTGAAAAAAGGGGCAATGACAGGCCTCCGACTGAAGAGGAGACCGGTGTGTGTATAAAGAAATTCCTTGAAAAGCAGATGGATTTAATCAGACCAAGTGTAGTTGTTACACTCGGGTCTCCATCAACCCGGACAATACTGAAAAGAAAAACGGGGATTACCAAGCTGAGGGGTAATATATTTGAGAAGAGATTTTCAAATACAAAAGTAAAAATAGTTCCTACATACCACCCTGCTTATCTTTTAAGAAGCCCTTCTAAAAAAGCGGAAACTGAAAAAGACTTTAAACTTATTAAAAAGCTGCTTTGAAGTATCTGCGCGTGGCAATTCCGGCTCCGGTTTTCACTACATTTGTATACTCTTCGACGAAACCGGTTTCAAAAGGGGCGAGGGTTAGAGTACCTTTCGGCAAAACCCGCAGAACGGGATATGTAACAGCTGTTTTGGATAGACTAACAGAAACCGGCGGGGATGCTTACGGGAAAATAAAAGAGGTTGAAGAGGTAATAGATGAAGAGCCGCTTTTGACGGATGGCCTGTGCCGGCTTGCCGACGAGATGATTTTTCATTATATATCTGCCCCGGGAGAGGTTTATTCTGCAATGCTGCCACCCCGTCTTACCTACCCGAAAATAAAAAGAAAGAGAAAAAAAGAAACAAAACCGTCATCTGAAACTGGTTTTCTTATGAATTCCGCTCAGGAAGACGCCTTTCAAAGAATTATCCGTGCGGATGAGGAGGGTGCATTTCCGTCAAAGTTTCTTTTGCATGGAGTAAATGCCAGCGGCAAGACTGAAATTTACTTGCGCCTTTCTTCATATCTTGCGGAAAAAAACCGCCAGACTTTAATCCTTCTTCCTGAAATAGCTATCACAGTTCAGATGATAGATATGTTTATAAAGCGGTTTGGTTCATCCAGCGTGGGTGTGTGGCACAGCCGTATTTCAAATGGAAAAAAAATGGAGAACATAAGAAAAATAAAAAATGGGGATCTAAAGGTTCTTATCGGTTCAAGGTCTGCTGTTTTTGCTCCTTTTAAAAGTTTGGGTGGAATTGTGGTGGATGAGGAGCACGACCATTCATATAAAGAGGGTAATTCGCCCTTCTATGATGCCAGATGGGTATCTGAAAAGAGAGGGGAGATTGAAAATGCTGTGGTTGTTTATTCCAGCGCCACCCCTACACTGGAGACGATGTATAGGTCTAAAAGGAAAGAGATTAATTATCTAAAGATTCCGCAGAAGGTGTTTAAATCCGATGAAACGAAAGTCCGCATTGTTGACATGAACCATTCCGTGAAGTTTAAGGGCGCTATATTTTCAACCCGGCTTTTAAGAAGCATCGAGCAGGCTTTATCCGTTAATAAACAGATTATCATTTATATAAACAGAAGAGGTTATGCTCCTGCAGTGATATGCAGGGAATGCGGAGAAAATATAAAATGCAGTGATTGCAGCTCTTCCCTTGTTTATCACAGAAATAGCGGTAAACTCTCCTGTCATTTATGCGGTTCGTCTTTTAAAAACCCGGGGAAATGCATTTATTGCAAAGGAGAAGTTTTTGCATACAGGGGGGCCGGAACCGAGCGGGTTAAGAAGGCGCTGGAAAAGCTCTTTCCGGATGCAAATATATGCCGAATGGATTCGGATTCGGTAAGGAAAAAAGATGACGCTCGAAGAGTATTTGAAAAATTCCGGAATCATAAGTACGATATTCTTGTCGGGACAGCGCTTGTAACAAAGGGCTGGGATTTTCCGGAAGTTGAACTTGTTGGTGTCCTTCAGGCTGAGTCCGCCTTGACAATGCCTGATTTCAGGGCTGCGGAAAAAACTTTCAGCTCTTTAAAACAGGTTACGGGAAGGTCCGGCCGATTCGGCCGGCATGGTGAGGTTTTCATTCAAACGTTAACACCGGGGCATTATGCAATCAGGTATATGGCGGAAAGAGACTACGAATCTTTTTATGAGAAGGAACTTGAAATAAGAAAGGAGTGTTTTTATCCGCCTTACTGCAAACTTGTAAAAATAGTAGGGGAGGGAAGAACTGAAAACAATCTTGAAAGTAGAATGAGATTATGCGCTCAATACATAAAAAAGAAACTTCCTTTTACTGAGTTTTTGGGGCCATCAAAAGCTCACAGGGGGAGATTAAGAGGTAAATACAGGTGGCAGATGCTTTTAAAGTATAGAGAAGGTAAAGATGTTGAAGTCAAGGAGATGTTGAGAAAGATGAGGGCAGATGAGCGGTTTGCAAAATATTTGAAAATAGATGCAGATCCTGTAGAAATGCTATGAAGAAATCAGCTTTAGCGGTATATCCCGATTCAGTTTTAAGGAAAAAATCTGTAGATATTTCCAAAGAAGAGGCAGATAAACTGGGGCCTAAACTTGTATCATTGATGATTAGTAATGGCGGAATAGGCCTTGCTGCGCCGCAAATAGGAATAAGTAAAAGAATGGCCGTAGTCTCTGAAAAGGCTGATGAGAAAATTTCAAAACCTCTGGTGTTAATAAATCCGAGGATCATTAAGACTGCCGGAAGAACAGGTATCCAGGAGGGGTGTTTAAGTCTTGAATCGATATCCGCCGAAGTTCCCAGAAGTAGCATTATCAAGGTGGAGACCGGATTACGCGGTGAAAGAAGGGTAATTGAAGCGGAGGGAATGCTGGCAATCGTTATCCAGCATGAAATGGACCATCTTGATGGAATCCTATTTCCCGACAGGCTGGGTTTTTTCAAAAGAAAGTACCTGTACTTAAAGGCCAAAAAGAAGAGATGAACCTGGTTTTTATGTCATCTACTTCTACGGGATGCAGATATTTGCGTTTCTTGCATGCGCATTCAGATGTCGATCGGATTTACGCGGTAACATGTCCGGACAGCCGCTGTGGAAGGGGAAGGAAAATCACACCCAGCCCTGTGGCTAAATATTGCGTTGAAAAAGGTGTTGACATTATAAAACCGAAAGATATTAATTCTTCGCATGCTGTCAATATGCTAAAAAGTTATTCTGCTCAACTTTGCTTTGTGGTAGACTATGGACAGATTCTTTCCTCCGAGGTGCTTTCACTTTTTCCTTTGGGTTGTTTTAATATTCATTATTCGCTTCTGCCGGATTTAAGGGGGCCCGACCCTGTTCGCCATGCGCTTTTGAAGGGTTATGAAAAAACGGGTGTGTCGCTTATAAAAATGAATGAGAAGATTGATTCCGGAGAAATTTTAGCTTCAAAAGAGGTGAAAATAACCCCTGAAGACAACTTTAAAACCCTTAAAGACAGGTTGACTTCCAGAGGAATAGAAATCCTGGATGACCTGGTTGAAAAAACATATTCAGGTGAAGTTCCGTCCGGACGAAGCCAGCTTTCATCAAAAAATTTAAACTATGCCGGTAAGCTTTCTAAAGAGATGTGTCAAATTGACTGGAACCTTAGTGCTCATCAGGTTTTTTCCAGGATACGCTCTTTAAGTCCCGCACCGGGTTGTAGAACGTTTCATGAAAAAGAAAAGAAAAGCATAATAATAACTGATGCCGAAATTGATGAAAATATTCGAGGCAAGCCGGGCATGGTCTCGGAGGTTTCAAAGAGATGTTTTAAAGTGGCCTGCGGGGAGGGGGGGGTAAAAGTTTTAAGGGTTAAGCCTGCTGGAAAAAGAGAGATGGATGTTTCGTCTTTTTTGGCCGGAAATCAAATAGAAAAGGGAGATATGTTCAGGTGAATGTAAAAACCTCATTGTTTATAAACTCCGGTTTTCTTCTTTTGTCAGGGTTGGTGCTTATGATTCAGGAAAATGTTCTTTTGCTTTTGTCAGGATTTTTTCTTTTATTTGCCGGGATATCCAGTCTTTTGTGTGCCCTGGGGGTTTTTGAAAAAACCCCGGCGCCCGTAGCTTTTAAAAAATGGGTTTTGTTTAGAGTAGTTTTTTTAATTTCAATGCGCATCTGCCCTTTACTGGGTGTAAAAAAAGCCGATCTTGCGGAATATTTTATTCAAGTCAGCAACACTATAAACGGTAAGTTACAAGGAAATATTCTGTTGCTTCTTCCGAGGTGCCTGCAAAATTCTACCTGTAAAAACGATGTGTGCGGTGATGTCGAAAATTGCCAGAGATGCGGAAGGTGTCAGACCGATGAAATAGTTGGGATTTCTCCGGAAAACGTCACTGTAAGAATGGCTGGCGGCGGCCGACAGGCTATGAATATAATAGAAGACCTTAAACCCGACGGCGTAATAGCGGTAGCATGCGAGGAGGAGCTTGCAGAAGGAATCAACAGGGTCTGGCATATACCCATACATGCTTTAAGAAATTTAAGGCCCAATGGACCCTGCCAGGATACTTGTGTGGATATTTATAAACTTAAAGATAAGCTTGAGGAGATTGCAAAGGGGTAGCTTTTATTGGCTTATCTGCACTTTCTCAGTACTATTCCGGAAGGTATTTTAGGGTAAAAATAGGTTGATTTCGGGGGCATTGTTCTTCCGGAATCCGCTGTGCTCTTTATATCTTCAAAACCAGCGGGGGAAAGAAGAAAAGCCATTTCGTATTTATTTTGATTGAAGAGCTCCTTAATACTGCTTGTTTTTTTATCCCCGGGAAGAAATTCAATATATTCACCGGATTTAGCCATTTTGTCATCAATTTCAAGTATGGGATGGATAATATAATCGTGAAGAATCTGGGCGTCCGGCATTTTGTGTTTTGAAGATTTTAGTTTGGAAAGGGTTTTTTCCGTAGGGGATAGGATAAAATATTCGTCTTTCAGATACATGCCGATATTTCCTTTAGGGGGAATCTTTATATTTCTTTTTTTAGTCATATTGAATTGCTGTTTTATTTTTTTTAGTGTTTTCGCAGGGTCTGCTTCCGACTTTTTTATAAGCCTGTGATACGGAAGAATGGTAAGTTCGCTGTCCGGAACAAGGTACATCATGGTGTACTCATAAGCCTCCTCTCTTTTTCCGGTTTTGAGGCGCATATAGTTTCTGTAATCAATCATGGTTCGATAGCGATGGTGTCCGTCGGCTATGTAGAGTGTTTTATCTTCAATAATTGAAAGAAGTTCCCGGCTTTTTGAAAACACCGTTTTATTATGAATGTTTTCAGGATAGCTGAAGTCATAAAGGGCCGGCAGATTATTCATCTCTTTTGAAAGAAGGTCTGCCGCATGGTTGTTCCTGTCCGGGAAAACAGCAAAGATACAGCCTATATTTACTCCGGCAGCCCTGGTCAGTTTTAATCTGTCGCTTATAGGTCCGGGTTTTGTTTCTTCGTGGGGTTTTATTCTCTTATATGAATCGTCAAGAAGCACTGATGCGATCAGCCCCGTTCTTGCCCCTTTATTCCACTTCTGTCTTATAACATATGCGCCTTTTTCTTTCTCTTCTATAAGTATTTTCCGGGAAAGAAAATTTTTGAAGATATCTGCCGCATTTGAATATTTTAAATCTTCATATCCTTCGGGTTTTTGTATATGAACTATGTTATGCGGATTGGATCGAAGAAGTTTATCGGTGCTGTCTCCATAATTAAATACATCATATGGAGGTGCTGTGTATTTTGAAATATTCCCATCTGCAGCATTGAATCTGATTCCCTTAAACTGTATTATATTTTCCATTGCGTTTCCCTTCCTCTTAAAAATTAACACTGATTAAAATATATTTTAGAAATTATAAAAAAAATTACAATTTTTTGATAATAATACTTAATATCCGAGGTACTTGAATATAAATTGAAATTTTATTAAAATCAACTCAAGTTTTATTTGGTGGAAGATAAATCAACCTATGGAAATAAAATCTAGAAAAGAGAAAAAGGTAATTTAAATTATTGAAAGGAGAAATATTAAATGGCAATTGTTACAATTAAGCAGCTGCTGGAGACTGGTGTGCATTTCGGGCATCAGACAAGTGATTGGGATCCTGATATGGATCCATATATATTTACGTCAAGAAACAGGATTCACATTATAAATCTTGAAAAGACTGTGGAGAAAATGAGTGAAGCATATAACTTTGTAAGAAACAGGGTTGCAGAGGGAGAAGATGTTCTTTTTGTTTGCACAAAGAGACAGGGAAGTGAAATTATAAAAGAGCAGGCGGAAAGATGCGGCATGTTTTATGTGAACTACAGGTGGTGGGGCGGCATGTTGACAAACTTCTCCACAATTTCGAAAAGCGTTGAACGTCTTAAAGATCTGGAAAGACTCGAAGAAGAGGGGCAAATGGAGAAACTTTCAAAAAAAGAACAATCCCGCCTCACTAAAGAAAGATACAGGCTCAACAGGGGACTCTGCGGAATAAAGGAAATGCAGCGAACTCCGGGGGTTATTTTTATTGTTGATATTGAACTTGAGGAAATAGCTGTTAAGGAAGCGAGAAAACTTAATATTCCAATAGTGGGGCTGGTCGATACTAACTGCTCTCCAAAGGAAATAGACTATGTTGTTCCGGGAAACGATGATGCCTTAAGGTCAATAAATCTGGTGACCTCTGCGATTGCGGATGCTGCCCTGGAAGGGATTGAATTAAGAAAGGACTCGGTTTCAGTTGAAAAAGAACTGGAAAAAAAAGAGCCCGGCGAAGAAGAGAGCAGGGAAGAGAAGATTCCGGAATCAGAGAAAGAAAAAGAAAAAAGCATAAAAAAGGAGATAAAAGGAGAGGAGGAAATAAATGAGCGAATTGGAACAGATTCAAAAGTTGAGGCGGATGACAGGATCAGGGATAATGGATTGCAAGGGGGCGTTGAAGAAAAATAATTATGATATTGAAAAGTCGGTTGACTATTTAAGAGAAAAAGGGAAGGCCGAAGCCGCGAAAAAGGCGGATAGGGATGCCGACGAGGGTATTGTTTACTCATATATACATCCGGGAAATAAAATAGGGGTGCTTGTAGAAGTGAACTGCGAAACGGACTTTGTGGCAAAAACAGATGATTTTAAAAATCTTGTAAAGGAAATAGCAATGCAGATTGCCGCTGCAGATCCCAGGTGGGTTTCACGGGAAGAAGTTTCACAGGAAGATATAGAAAGAGAGAAAAATGTTATAACCAAGCAGCTTAAGGAGCAGAACAAGCCCGTAAATATAATTGAAAAAATCATAGAAGGAAAGCTGGGTAAGTTTTACTCTCAGAGATGTCTTCTGGAACAGCCCTATATTAGGGAGGAAAAAAAGACAGTAAAAGACATTATCCAGGATTCAATAAGTAAACTGGGTGAAAACATTCAGGTTTCGCGATTTTGCAGGTTTGAAATCGGAAAGTGAACCCCGGATATAAAAGAATTCTTATAAAGTTGAGCGGAGAGATGCTCGGCGAAAAGAAAGGCGGGTTTTCAGCTTCAATGGCCACAAGAGCTGCCGGAGAAATAAGGCAGATAATTGATAAGGGGGTGGAAGTGGCGCTTCTGGTGGGAGGCGGAAATATAATGAGAGCAAGAGACTCTGATGGGGTTGACAGGCTAAGCGCGGATTTCATGGGGCTTACTGCAACTGTAATAAATGCGATTGGACTTAAGAGCATACTTAAGTCTTCCGGAGTCGGAGCATCTCTTTTGAGCGCCGTCAATGTAGAGGGAATAACCGAGGAATTAATTGTAGAAAAGGCTGATGATTATCTTAAGAATTCCAGGGTGGTAATATTTGCGGGCGGAACCGGTTCGCCATATTTTACTACTGATACCGGCGCTGTTTTAAGAGCACTGGAGATAAAAGCGGATATTTTGTTAAAGGCTACGAAAGTTGACGGGGTTTATGACAGCGATCCGGAAAAAAACAGTAAAGCAAAATTATTAAAAGGCAAAATTCCTTACGGTGAAGTTATTAAAAAAAACCTGAAAATAATGGACAGAGCAGCTTTATCTCTTGTTGAAGAGAACGGACTGCCTGTAAATGTGTTTAATTTTTTGAAAAGTGGTAATCTGAAAAAGGTTGTAGAGGGGGAGGCTGTCGGAACTACAATATGCTGATGATTTATAGAAGCGGCGCCTTCAAAAGGTGATCGGAGGTTTTTATGGATAACGACATTGAAAAGAAAACAAAAAGGAAAATGGAAAAGGTTATTGAAACTCTTGCGCAGGAGGTAAGGGGAATAAGAACCGGCCGGGCATCTGCGGCCATACTTGAGGGTATAAGGGTTGACTATTACGGCTCAAAACTTCCCCTGAACCAGGTTGGAAATATCAATATTCCTCAGCCCAGGATGATAGAAATTAAGGTTTGGGATGATAATGCTGTGGCTCCTGTTGAAAAAGCCATTATGACCTCCAGCATAGGTTTGACTCCGAATACTGATGGAAAAACCATAAGGCTTAACATGCCAAGTTTAACCAAGGAAAGAAGAGAGGATCTCATAAGGCATGTGCATGAGATAGTTGAAGAGTTCAGGGTGGAAGTAAGAAATATTAGAAGAGATGCCAACGATACTATAAAAAAAGCAAAAAAATCAGGTGAAATATCTGAAGATGAGGCATACCGTCAGATGGACAGAGTACAGGGCATCACTGATAAGCATATCAATAAAATCAATGATATTCTCGAAAAAAAAGAAAAAGAAATAAAGGAAGAATAAGAGCAGTTGAGTTCCTATACGTATCCCGGGGGTATAGCTATTATAATGGATGGAAACAGCCGCTGGGCGAGAATGAGGGGACTTGATACAGCATTCGGTCATAAAAAAGGCGCAGAGCGCGTAAACGAAGTAATCAATGCGTGCAGTGAAAACAGTGTAAAAAATCTTTCCTTATTTGCATTTTCATCGGAAAATTGGAAAAGACCGGACGAAGAGATTGATGCGCTTATGCAGCTTCTGGTGGAGTTCATAAATGAGAAGCTAAATGATATGAAATCAAAAAATATTCTCTTTAAGTTTTCGGGCAGGCGAGACAGGTTTTCAAATAAGGTGAATGCCGCGCTGGATAAGGCGGTATCATCCACCATGGATAATACCGGACTCAACCTTATTTTATGTCTTGATTACGGAGGAAGACAGGAGATTTTAGATGCGGTTAATAAGGTGTCAGGAAGGATCATAAGCGAGAAGGAATTGAGTCGGAATCTTTATGTGCCTGAATTCCCTGAAATTGATCTCCTGATAAGGACAAGCGGGGAAGAGAGAATTTCAAATTTTATGCTTTGGCAGATGTCATATGCAGAGTTGTATTTTACCGATGTTCTGTGGCCTGATTTCTCGAGTGAACACCTTGAGAAAGCGGTTAAATCTTTTAACAGGCGGCAGAGACGCTTCGGGCTGCGCGAATGACAAAAAAGAAAAGAATAATTTCGGGAATAGTTGCTATTCCTGTAGCTCTCCTGTTAATGGTGTGGGGAGGTTTCCCTTTTGCAATTTTTGTTTTTGCTCTGGCAATAGGGGGGCAAAATGAATTTTACCGGATGTGTAAAGAGAAAGGATATCCTTCAGTCAGGTGGTGGGGATTTGTTATAACCGCGCTCCTTTTTCTAAATGCTTATCTTATAGTCGGCTCGGGTGAACCGGTTTTTATAAGGGATTACACCTACCCGGTTATAACACTTCTTGTTATCGGTACGGGGTTTTTTCTGGTATTTAAAATGGAAATGAAAAATTCGGTTATTTCTTTCGGGGTGACCGCTACGGGGGTATTCTATGTAAGCTGGCTTATTCTTCATTCGGTTCTTTTAAGGGAAATGAAGCCTTTCGGAAGAGAGTTTCTCATACTGGCTGTTTCGGCGACGTGGGCTTCCGATACAATTGCTTACCTTACAGGCATTAAATTCGGAAAGAGGCGGCTTAGCGTTATAAGTCCAAATAAAAGCAGGGCCGGGGCGTTAGGTTCGGTTGTTGGGGGCGCGGCTGCTGTTTTTATACTGAAGAATCTTTTCGGGCTGTATTTTATGACCGCCTCGGCGGCTTTGATTCTCGGCGGCATGGTAGGATTTATATCAATTATGGGAGACCTTACTGAATCGCTTTTTAAAAGAAACCTCAAGAGAAAGGATTCGGGAAGTTTCCTTCCCGGTCACGGGGGTGTTCTCGATAGAATGGACAGTATGCTTTTTACGGTTCCTTTTGTGTATTATACATGCAGGTGGGTAATATTGTGAAAATTACTGTGCTTGGAGCTACGGGGTCGGTCGGCAGGAATGTCCTGGACGTTTCTTTGGCAATGGATGGGGTTGAGATTTACGCCATTTCGGCAAACCGCAACACCGAGATGCTTTATAGGCAGATATCCGAATATAATCCGAAAATGGCCGCAATTTCGGATTCTAATTCATTTAAAGAGTATGATAAATCTAAAACCCGCGGATTAAAAATTCTCAAAGGAAGAAAGGGAGTGAATGAAATTGCGACGGCCGATGAGGTTGACCTAGTATTTAATGCCCTAAGCGGAATGGCGGGTCTTGAGCCCACTGTGAAGGCTCTAAAGGCGGGAAAACGGGTGGCTTCGGCAAACAAGGAATCAATAGTGATGGGGTGGCACTTAATAAGAAAAGAGATTAAGTATGAGGGGCAGTTTATACCTGTAGACAGCGAGCACTCGGCTCTGCTTCAGCTTATGAAAGGAGAGGATAAGTCAGATATAAAAAGGGTTATTTTAACTGCTTCCGGCGGTGCGGTTTACAGAAAAAGTATTAAAGAACTTGAAGAAACCTCTCCCCGGGAGTGCTTGAATCATCCTACCTGGGATATGGGGTTTAAAATCACAATTGATTCTGCTACATTGATGAACAAGGGGCTTGAAATAATTGAAGCGTGTAATATATTTGAATTGGACTATGGAAATGTTGATGTTTTTATTCACCCACAGTCAATTGTGCATGCTTTTCTGGAGCTCTCAGATGGGTCCGTGGTGGCGCATATGGGGGTAAGCGACATGCGTATTCCTATCCAGTATGCAATCACACACCCGCGCAGGGTTGAGTCGCCTGCGAGGAGGCTTAGGGTTGATGACATATCCAATCTGGAGTTTGAAACCCCGGATGTCAAAAAGTTTCCATGCCTCAAGATTGCAGTGGAGGCAGGTAAAACGTCTCCGGGGCGATGCATACAGCTTTGCGCGGCGGATGAAGCCGCGGTTAAGGCATTCGGGGAAGAAGAGATAGGGTTTATGCAGATTCCGGATGTTATCACAAGGGAGTTTGAAAACAAGCCGCCTTCAAATATTTCCTCATATGATAAAGTTGAAAAAGAGTACAATATTATTTACAAAAGGGTGCAAAAGGAGTTAAAAGAGTGGAAATAATAAGATTTGCAGTGGCGATAATTATAACGCTGTCGCTTGTAATAGTGGTTCATGAAATCGGGCACCTTGTTGTTGCTTTAAAAAGCGGCGTAAAGGTTGAAACCTTTTCAATCGGCTTCGGACCGGAGCTTTTGGGGTGGAATAAAAATGGTGTGCGTTATAAAGTAAGCGCTGTGCCGCTGGGCGGTTATGTGAAAATGAAGGGTGACAACCTTGAAGAAGATGAGGCCTTTGAGCCGGATTCTTTTCTGGGGCTTTCACCCTTAAAGAGAATCCCTATACTGATGGCGGGAAGTTTGATGAACCTTATAACCGGCGCTTTTATTATGTTTTTGGTTCTGTGGATTTCCGGGATGCCTTATTTGCCCGATGAACCGCTTGTGGGACAGGTTAGATCGGGCAGTCCGGCTGAAGAGGCAGGGATTCAAAAAGGTGACAGAGTAGTTGAAATAGAGGGTAAAAAAATAAAAGAATGGGAGAGGGGGTTGGCTTCATATATAGGTCGTGAAACTGAGGTGAAAATTGAGAGAGACGGTCAATTGATAGAAATGAAACTCATTCCGGAATACGATCTGGAGTTGGAGCGTGTTGTTATAGGTTTCAGCACTTTGTATGAGACAGAAAGGCTTGGGGTAATAGAAGCTTTTATTACTGGAATAAGGTTTACCGGTGAAATGGTTTTTTCAATTATTGCAGTATTGTGGCTAATAATATCCGGAGAGATGGCTCCTGAGCTTATGGGGGTTATAGGCTTGGGGGATATGGTTGCGCAGGCCGTGCGTGTAGGCATTGCCCCGCTCTTTGAATTGATTGCAATTATAAGCATTAATCTTGGAGTCATAAATCTTCTTCCCGTTCCTGTTCTGGACGGGGGGCATATAGTTATGGCTATAATTGAGAGGTTAAAGGGATCCTCTTTAAAGCCCAAAGAGATTGCGGCAGCCAATATGGTTGGACTTGTATTAATACTTCTTTTATTTATATATGTGAGCTGGCAGGATATTTTGCGACTGATAGAATGATCACAAGAAAGGTAAAAATAGGAAATATCGAAATCGGCGGGAGTAATCCGCTCAGGATACAGGGTATGCTTAAAACACCGATAAAAGACCGGGAAGGGCTTAAAAAGGAGGCCCGGAAGCTGGTATGTGCAGGAGCTGAAATAATAAGGTGCGCTGTTGAAAAAAAAGAAGATGCCGAAGTGATATACTCTGTCCTTAAAGATATCGGGCTGCCTCTCGTTGCTGACTGTCATTTTCAGGAATCTATTGTGAAAGCCGCTTTCAGTGCGGGCTTTGATAAAATAAGGGTAAATCCGGGAAATATGCGGGAAGATACGGTAATGAAATCAGTGGAACTGGCCCAGAAATACGGTAAGGCGCTGAGACTTGGTTTCAATACCGGCTCCTGCTCAGCAAAGGGGCCGGTGGAGCTGGCTAATTTGGCCCTGAAATGGGACAGAAGGCTTATTAATGCAGGATTTAAAAATTTTGTGGTTTCTATGAAGTCAGCTTCTGTAAAGGAAACGGTTGAGTCCAACCGTATTTTTTCTACCCATTCGGATACGCCACTTCACATTGGAGTTACTGCATCAGGGCCTTCTTTTGAAGGATTAATTAAATCCTCTGCTGGTCTTGGAGCCCTGCTGGTTGATGAGGTGGGGGATACCATAAGGGTTTCTGTTACGGGTTCTTCTGAAAAAGAGGTGGAGGCAGCTGTGATTCTTAAAGAATCAATTGAGGGAAGAAACCGAAAACTGGAGATAATCTCGTGCCCTACATGTTCAAGAAGCAGGGTGGATGTATTGGGATTGGTGGAAAGGCTTATTTCGGATTTGAGTGAAGAGGATTTAAAGAAGCCATTAAGCGTGGCGGTTATGGGTTGTGAGGTTAACGGGCCCGGTGAGGCGGCAAGGTCCGATGTTGGTATCTGCGGGATGAAATCCTCAGGTATGCTTATAAAAAAAGGAAACCGCATAGGTAAGGTAGATAAGAAAGAAATAGTTGATGTTCTTATAAGGGAAATAAGGCAGTTATGAAATACAGAAGAAAGTTATCCGGTTATTTTCTTCCTACTTTAAAGGAAGATCCGAGGGAGGCTGATATAGTTTCTCACAGGCTTATGGTGAGAGCGGGGCTTATACGTAAAATTTCATCCGGTATTTACGAACTTCTGCCTGCGGGGTGGCGGGTAGTAAGGAAGATTGAAAAGATAATCAGAGAAGAGATGGACTCCATAGGGGCCCAGGAAATGATGATGAGCGCTCTGCAGCCCAGGGGTCTGTGGGAAGAAAGCGGCAGATGGAATGAGTACGGGCCGGAGCTCTTCAGGTTGAAGGACAGAAAAAAACGGGATTTCTGCCTGGGACCGACCCATGAAGAGGTAATAACGAAACTTGCGGCTTCGGAGATTAGTTCTTACAAGGAGCTGCCTTTTACTTTGTATCAGTTTCAGATGAAATTCAGAGATGAAATCAGGCCGAGATTCGGGGTTATGAGGGCCCGGGAGTTTTATATGAAGGATGCATACAGCTTTGACTACTCAATGGATGGCTGCAGAAAATCCTATGAGAATCATGTGGATGCATACAAAAATATATTTAAAAGATGCGGTCTTGATTTTGCCATGGTGGAAGCGGCCACAGGTAGCATAGGTGGAAAATACTCCCACGAGTTTATGGTAACCGCGGATAATGGAGAAGATGAGATAGCTCTCTGTTCCTGCGGATTCGGCGCGAATTCAGAACTTGCCCCTTACCGTATAAGAGAAGAAAAAACTGACAGTTCTGTAAAGCAGAAGAGACTCGAGAAGGTTAAAACTCCCCGGATGAGGACTGTGGAAGAGGTAAGCGGGTATCTTTCTCTTGGGTCGGAAATATTTATAAAAACACTTGTATATGATACCGAAAAAGGGCCGGTTGTTGCATTAATCAAGGGCGATGATGAGCTTAATGAAAATTTTCTTAAAGAGGCTGCTGGAGTTTCCGAGCTTAAAATGGCTGATGAAGAAACCATCCAGGAGCTTACCGGGGGCCCTCCTGGGTTTTCAGGTCCTCTGGGAGTAAATCCGGAATATATTTTCGCTGATAGAGATGTTTTAAGAATGGAAAATGGCGTCAGCGGCGCCAATGAAAAAGATGCTCATCTTTTAAATATCAATTACCCTAGAGACTATAAAGTAAACTGGAAAGGACCCCTAAGAAAAGTCAAGACCGGTGACCTTTGTCAATCCTGCGGGGGAGTTCTGGAATTAAAACGGGGAATAGAGGTCGGCCATACATTCCTTCTGGGAAAAAAATATTCTTCGGCTTTGAATGCGGTTTTCACCGATGAAAAAGGCATAAGCAGAGAGATGATAATGGGATGCTACGGTATAGGTGTAACCAGGATAGCGGCCGCGGCAATAGAGCAGCATCATGATAAAGACGGGATTGTCTGGCCGCCCGCGATAGCCCCTTTTGATGTGGTGTTAATTCAGCTGGGTAAAAAAACCTCGGATATTTGCAAAGAAATGTATAAAGAGCTGGGTGAGAAATATGATGTGCTATGGGATGATCGTGATGAAACTCCGGGAGTGAAGTTCAAGGATGCCCTTCTTGTCGGGATACCGGTGCATATAATTATAGGTAAGAAGTATCTTAGTGATAAAAAACTTGAGATTCAATACAGAAATACTGGTGAAAAGGAGTTTTTACATAAGGAGGAAATTGAAGAGAGACTGGGAGATATTTTAGGAAAATGAGCAAAAAAGAAATTGAGAAAGAAAAAAAGTTCCGTTTAAAGGTTCTCACTGCTCCGCACATAAAAGCTAGTGGGTCCATGCCGCGCATGATGTGGACTACTATGATATCCCTTATATTTCCGGCGGCAGCAGCGGTTTATTTTTTCGGGTCGAGAATTCTGCTGATGATACTTGTATGTGTATTAAGTGCTGTTTTTGGCGAGGTGCTGTGTACTTTATTGAGGGGAAGGAAAGTACAGGTTACGGACGGGAGCGCTTTTGTCACAGGAACGTTGCTGGCTTTAATTCTTCCTCCGTCATTTTCTTTTGTCCATGCGGCGGGGGCCTCTTTTCTTTCAATCTGTATAGCAAAGCATATATTCGGAGGGCTTGGCGAGAATATTTTTAATCCGGCGCTTGTGGGAAGGGCTTTTCTGGCCGCCGCTTTTCCGATAATGATAACAACTTATGATGTTGTTCCCAGATCTTTAAGTACGGTTAACGAAGATACGGTTACTTCGGCTACGCCTCTTAATCGAGCGCGTTTTGAGGGGGAAAAGCTGGATGCATCTGAAAATATGCCGGCTTTTATGCTGGGAGAAATGAAGGGGAGTGCAGGAGAGACCTCCGGGGTGATGATTTTGCTTGGATTGGCGCTTCTTCTTTATACTAAAACTGCAGACTGGAGGCTTCCCCTGTCTTATTTTTCCTCTTTTACTGTTCTTTCTTCGCTGCTGTGGCTGGTTTCTCCCGGAAAGTTTTTGAACCCCATTCTGGCCCTGTTCACCGGCGGGGTTCTTTTCGGTGGGACCTATATGGTGACAGACCCTGTTACAACCCCCGTAAACGGCAGGGGTAAGTGGATTTTCGGTGTTTCAGCAGGTGCACTTACAGTTATAATAAGAAATTTCAGCGGTTATGCAGAAGGGGTATTGTTTTCCATCCTATTAATGAATGCCCTCACGCCCATGATAAACCGGTATACTTCCCCCAGAATATACGGCCATGAAAACTAAAAGACGGGTTTTATAAAAATTTAATATTTGAAATACCCAACAATATTACTAAGATAAAAAAATGAGGATTTATCTTGACAATAACGCAACTACGCCTCTGGCAGACAAAGTCAGAAAAGAAATAATAAAGGTTTCCGCTGAATGCGGAAACCCCTCGTCTCCCCATTCTTTTGGAAACAGGACAAGAAATATTGTAGAAAAATCCCGCATTAAAATCTCTGAATTATTGGGCTGTCATCCTGACAGAATAATATTCACTTCAGGAGGAACAGAAGCCAACAATCTTGCTTTATTCGGGGCTGTGGCGTCTTTTAAGGGTAAGCATATTGTAACGTCGGTTATAGAACACCCAACTGTAATAAACAGCGTGAGGCATCTGCAGCACAGCGGCTTTAATGTCTCATGGGTGGATGTGGATAAAAACGCAAGGGTGAATCCGGATGATGTACTTTCCTCTCTCAGGGATGGTACTGCTATGGTTACTATCATGTATGCAAATAATGAAGTGGGTACTATTGAGCCCCTGCAGGAGATTGTAGAAGGGGTCAGGAATTTTTCAGATAAGATAGTGATCCATACGGACGCGGTCCAGGCACTGGGAAAGGTGGATTTTAATATCGATGATCTGGGGGTGGATATGGCTTCTTTTTCAGCTCATAAAATAAACGGACCCAGGGGAATCGGCGCACTTTACATTAGGGATGGAATAAATTTGAATTCCATCTTTAAGGGCGGACACCAGGAAAAAGGCATAAGGCCCGGCACCGAAAATGTTGTGGGTATAGCCGGTTTTGCCAGGGCGGCTGAATTGGCTGCAGGGGATATGAGGATATCAGTAAGAAAGATGCAAAGATTGAAAGAGAGGCTTAAAAAAGGGCTTTTTGAAAAGATTTCCGGTTTAAGGCTAAACGGAGACTGGCGGCAAGCGCTTCCAAACACGCTTAATGTAAGTTTCCCTAATGTAGAGAGTGATTCGCTGATTATGATGCTGGACATGGAAGGTATTGCAGTTTCATCAGGATCTGCGTGTTTATCGGGTAAGGAGGGAGCCTCGCACGTATTAAAGGCAATGGGGGTTGATCCTGTCCCGGCAGGCGGTTCCGTAAGGTTTTCCTTATCAAAAGACAATACCGAAAAAGAGATAGATTATGTAATAGAAAAAACCGCCGCCGCGGCTGAAAGAATTTCAAAGCATTCCGGAAGAGTGAAATAAATTTCATTTAAAAAGCTTAACCGGATATTTTTTGCAGTTAAAGGGGGCTCCAATAATTTGCGCCGGGACGGACTTTTTGAAATTTCAGTACAAAAAGTTAAAGTAGAAAAAGGCGGTTAAGGAATTTGCACTTAAAGAGGTTTAATAAAGATGTTAAAGAAAATTAAGCAGGATATAAAAACTGTATTTAAAAAAGATCCGGCAGCAAAGAGCACTTTTGAGGTTATATTAACATACCCGGGGCTTCATTCCATATGGATGCACAGAATTGCTCATTGGTTATACAAAAAGGGAGAGTTCTCCATTGCCAGGTTAATTTCGGCGGTAAGCCGTTTTATGACGGGCATTGAAATTCATCCGGGGGCTCGTATAGGATCGGGTTTTTTCATAGATCACGGAAGCGGAGTGGTGATAGGAGAAACCGCTGAAATTGGAGACAACTGCCTTATTTACCAGGGAGTTGTTTTGGGAGGAACAAGCCTTGAAAGAAAAAAGCGCCACCCGACACTGAAAGATAATGTGGTTGTTGGAGCCGGGGCTATTATTCTGGGCCCTGTAGTTTTGGGAAATAATTCACGGGTGGGGGCAGGCGCGGTGGTCATTAATGATGTTCCGGACGGAGCTACGGCAGTGGGGGTCCCGGCTAAAGTGGGGCTCGGTTTTTCCGGAGAAGATATCAAGGCGTTGGAGCACGGAAGGCTTCCTGACCCTGTTGCAGATGCCGTGCGTTATGTAATTAAAGAGCAGGAAAAAATAGAAGAAAGGCTATCAAAGATTGAGGAGCATGAGGGACTGAAATCGCATATTGACAATGTCATGGAGCTAAAGAAGCAGGAGCTTCTAAAGGAATTCTCACAGTCTGATAAGAAATACAGCGGCGGGGAAGGGATCTGAAAAAAAAGGCTGGACAATGACGAAAGTTGCAGTTGCTGTGTCGGGAGGAGTGGATTCGGGTACGGCTCTTTATCTATTGAAAAAAGAAGGCTTTAGTGTAGCGGCTTTTTTTACAGACTATTTTAAATGTGAGAGCCCCCGGGGAGGCAGCTCCTGCTGCGGAACGGATAATGTCAGAACGGCGAGAGAAACTGCCGATATGCTTAAAGTTCCGTTTTATTCGGTAGACATGAAAAGGGATTATGACCGGGAGATTATTGAACCTTTTGTAAAATATTACAGGATGGGAAAGACCCCCAACCCCTGCGTATGGTGCAACAGCCGGCTCCGTTTTGGAATCTTTATGGATAAAATTATTTCCATGGGATTTAATATGCTGGCAACAGGTCATTATGCCCGAATAAAGGATTCGGCGCTTGCAAAGGCCAGGGATTCTTCCAAGGATCAATCCTATTTTTTATACGGGATTGGTAGAAAGAGGCTGAATAGTATAATCTTTCCTCTCGGTAATACCACAAAAGAGAAGGTAAGGCGGATAGCGAAAGAGGCCGGGCTTCCCGTAAAAAATTCCCGGGAGTCGCAGGATTGCTGTATATTAAAGGGGGGAGGTCTGGGAAGCTATCTTAAGAAGGAGATCGGGGAGTTTCCAGGGGATGTTGTAGATGAGTCGGGAAGGGTAGTGGCCGGTCATAAGGGTTACTACAACTATACACTGGGACAAAGAGTCAGAATAGGCGGCTTGAAGGAGAAAAAGTATATTACCGCTATAATCCCGGAAGAAAACAGGGTTGTTATGGGAGACGAAGAGAGACTTTTCAGAAAAAATTTAAAGTTCAGGGTTTCTTCTGAGAGTGTTTTATCCGTGAAATCCGACAGTTTAGAAGCAAAAATCCGGTATGCTCAGAAGCCTGCCGCCTGCCGCATAGCGGCTCTGGACACGAAGACGAATATATGTAAAATTGAATTTATAATACCCCAGCGGGCTCCCACGCCCGGGCAGAGTGTTGTTTTATACAAGAGAGATATTGTAGTCGGAGGAGGAGAAATAATTTGAAAAACATAAAAACATATTTATTGGTATTGGCGATTTTTTCAGGGTTATACACAATGGCTCAAGGAAGTGTGCTTGAAGACAGGTATTATGTAGGTGAGAAACCGGGCGCCGCTGCGATTGCAAGAGGAGGGGCCTATACAGCTGTTGCGGATGATTCGTTTGCCGCATTCTGGAATCCGGCGGGGCTTGCACGGCTAAGGGAAAATTCTCTTGGGATATCTATGAATTTATTTTCAGAGACTGAATTGAGTGAAGATGAGCTACACGCCAATTATCCTCTTCAGGGACAGAAACTTAATTTCATTTCAATAAGCGCTCCCGAGGTTTCTCTTTACTGGAGGCCCCTTTCAAATATTTCTTTGGAAGAATCCGATAACGGTGTAACGGTTAAAAGAGACGTAAAGGTTAATACGTTTGGTTTGTCGGTGGGGATTCCTCATACTGAAAAGATGGATTTTGGAATGAATATAAACTTTCTTTTTGGCACTTATGCATTTGCTGAGAAAAATACAGAGTCAGTAGAAATTGGGGTTCCTTACGGATATGGATGGGGATTGGATTGGGGTATGATTTATGAAGCCACAGAAATGATAGACCTTGGCTTGACCTTGCTTAACGGGCCGGCTATGATTTACTGGGGAGACGGACACGGCAGAGACAGCCTGCCTGTAATTTTGAAGGGGGGCGCTAATCTGAGGCTTACTCGCATCATGTCGGCCTCTATTGATTACTCCAAGGGTTTTTATGATGATTCATTATCTGATACGGGTGAGTTGCATTTTGGATTGGAGCATAATATTACAAATGATATTGCGCTGAGAGCGGGAATATACGGCTCAGATCTTGATGATAGATATAATACAACCTACACTGCCGGCGTTGGATACAGCCAGGAAAATTACAGGCTGAACCTTGCTGCAAGGCAGTTTTATATAGAAGAAGATAGTGTTATAAGGGTATCCCTTTCAGGGATTATACCTTTTTAAGCTATTTTCTGAATCCGGTTTGATTTAATACAGCGGGTACAGACATAAGTTCTGACTTTTTTTCCGTCAAGCAGAATTTTAACTTTCTGCAGATTTGCCTTGAATGTCCGCTTTGTTTTCCGGTTTGATTTGCTTACGTTATTGCCTGTATTCGTTTTCTTATTACATATTGTGCATTTTTTACTCATAGTTAGTAAGTATAGAAAAAGAGACAGAAGATTTCAAATCCTATGAAAATAATATGAACAAACCTTTAAAGTTATCCGACAATGTATCCCTTCTAAAGGGAGTGGGGCCAAAGATCGCGGCAAAACTTGCCGGCATGGGAGTGAAAACAATAGGTGATTTAATTAATAAATTTCCTCTTCGCTATGAAGACAGAAGAAGTATGGAAAAAATATCCCGACTCAGAGATAACCAGTCGGCCCTTATAAAAGCCTTTGTGGTTAATAAGAGACTGGTTTATCTGAGAAGAGGAAAAAAACTGGTTAAGATAACAGTTTCAGACTATACGGGGGTTGTAACACTGCTTGCCTTTAACCGCCCTTATATGATGAATGCATTAAAAAAGGGGGAAGAGTATTTTATATTCGGCAGGTTTGTAAAAAGCAAATACGGCCTGCAAACGTCAAGATTTACCTTGGAACCTAAAGACGGCAGCGGAAAACCAAAAACGAATATAAACAGGATTGTTCCCGTTTACTCACTACCTCAAGGATTATCTCAGAAGCGTTTCCGCAAGACGGTTTTCTCTGTATTCGAAAGGTTGAAGGGCCCTTTAGAAGACTTTATGCCTGAGAGAATAATAAGGAGTGAAAGACTCATGAGTCTTGAGGAGGCCTATAGAAATATTCATTTTCCCTCTTCAATTAAAATGAAAAATGAAGCAAGGCGAAGGCTCGTTTTTGCAGAGTTTTTTCTTTTTCAGTCGGCTCTGTATTACAAAAAAGCAATTACAAAACGCTCTGAAAAAAAACATTCATATATATTGAAAAGAACCCTGCTGACTCCTTTTAAGGAAAAGCTGGGCTTTGAGTTTACAGGTGATCAAAAGAAAGCCATAAACAGCATATTTAAAGATATGTCTTCCCCCTTTCCCATGCGAAGGCTTCTTCAGGGGGAGGTTGGAAGCGGAAAAACCGCGGTCGCCCTGTCGGCTCTTTTGCTGGCGGTGGAGAACGGATACCAGGGGATTCTTATAGCTCCGACGGAAATACTTGCCCATCAGCACTACCTGACATTTAAATCTTATCTGAAGGATATGGGTGTAAAAACAGCCTTGTTGAAGGGAAAAATGAGAAAAAGTGAAAGAAAAAATCTTTTAAGAAAAATCAAAGGGAGAGAGATTGATATAATTGTAGGGACACATGCGCTTCTGGAGAGTGATGTTGACATTTCCTACGCTTCGGTATGCGTTATTGATGAACAGCACCGCTTCGGTGTAGAGCAGAAGGCGGTTCTTGTGGGTAAAAATAAGGAGCTGGATGTGCTTGTAATGAGCGCCACCCCCATTCCCAGGACGGTCGCTTTATCAACTTATGGGGATCTTGATATATCTACAATAAAGAAGCTCCCTCCCGGAAGGAAGAGGCCCCTTACGAGGTTTGTTGATGACAAAACTGCATACCGTTTTGCCGCAGGGGAGGCGAAAAAAGGATACAGGGTTTACATTGTTCATCCTCTAATAAGCGAGTCTGACAAAGAAGAATGGAGGTCTGCAGAAAAGAGATTTGAAAAATTGAGAAAAACGGTTTTCAGGGATTTTAACTGCGAGCTTCTTCATGGAAGGATGGATGCCCGGGAAAAAGAAAGCAAGATGAAGAGCTTTTCTTCAGGCAAAAGCAGGGTTCTCTTTACCACGACCGTAATAGAGGTAGGGGTGAATGTTCCCGAGGCAACCGTTATGATTGTTGAGAACTTTAATCGCTACGGTCTTTCAACACTGCATCAGTTGAGAGGACGCATAGCCCGCAGCTGCAGACAGCCGCATTTTTTTCTTACAGGCAAAATAACCACCGAAGAGTCGGCAAAAAGGCTTGATATTATAACTAAAAGCAATGACGGTTTTGAAATTGCCCGGAAGGATCTCGCATTGAGGGGAGCCGGAGAGATTTTCGGAACAAGACAGAAGGGTCTTATGACTTTTAAAACCGGGGACATACTTGGAGATTTTAATATAATGCTTGATGCGAGAAAATATGCCTTTGAGAGTATACCCGGTATTATTTCGGACGAAAGGAAATTAAAGGAGAGAATTATTCAAGAATATTCCGGAAAATTTCAATTTGCGGATGTAAGCTGAAAACAATTATTGTTTGCATCGGACTATAATATAAATTATAATTTAATCATGGAAAAACACAGAAAAGCGATATACCCGGGTAGTTTTGACCCGATAACCAACGGCCACCTTGATGTTATCGAAAGGTCTCTAACGATTTTTGATGAGATTGAAGTAAGTGTTATTAAAAATCCTTCAAAAAAGGCCCTTTTTTCCACCCGGGAGCGCGTTGAAATGATAAAGAGCGCGTTAAAAAATTATAAAGGGGTGAAGGTTTCAAGCTTTGACGGGCTTCTTGTTGAGTATGCGAAAAAGATGGGAGCCAATACAATTATTAGGGGTTTGCGAGCGGTTTCGGATTTTGAGTATGAGTTTCAGATGGCGCTGATGAACAGGAGGATGGCCCCGGAGATAAAATCAGTATACCTGATGCCATCACCGGAATTTACTTTTCTTTCTTCCTCTCTTATAAAAGAGGTTTGTTCTCTTGGCGGGAATATAAAAGACCTCGTACCGGAAACTGTAGAAAAAAATCTTTTAGAAAAACTTTGAATATAATTTAATTTTCAATTAGTATTAGATTTAGCGAAATCATGTGGATAGAACTTATACATAAAAAAGCAGCTCAGGGAAAGGCAAGACTCATCCTTCCGGAAGGGGACGATGAGAGGATAAGGAATGCTGCAGCTTCGGCGGCCGGCAAAAAACTTGCAGAAATAGGCGTAATGGGCGATACCCCGGTGGATAACTGTCATCTGGTTAAACCTGTCAGAAACAGAATATCTCACTCAATGAAGCTTGTTTCGCGGGGAAAATATGACGGTATTGTACTGGGAGCCGTCACCAATACCGCAAAAGTTATAAAGGAGGCATTAAAAAACATAGGCGCTAAAAAGAACTCCCTTGTTTCTTCATTTTTTCTTATGCAGACGGATAAAAAACAAATGGGGGAGAAGGGCGCTTTTCTTTTTGCGGACTGCGCGGTTATCCCATCACCCGATCCTTTCGCTCTGGCCAGGATAGCTACTGATACAGCGCATAACGCCAGAGATATATTGAGCTGGTCGCCCAGGGTGGCTTTTCTTTCTTTTTCAACAAAGGGCAGCGCAGAGCATGATAAAATCACTAAGATAAGACTTGCCATGGATGAACTCCGGAGACTTTCACCGGATTTCGATTACGACGGGGAGCTCCAGCTTGATGCTGCGGTGATACCCGAGGTGGCTGAAAAAAAAGATCCTCAGGGAAAATTGGGGGGGCGGGCAAATATCCTGGTATTCCCAGATTTGAATGCCGCCAATATAGGCTATAAACTTACCGAGAGGATGGCAGGCGCGAAAGCGATAGGACCTATAATGCAGGGGTTTAAAAAACCGGTTAATGATCTTTCCCGGGGCAGCAGTGTGGAGGATATAATGAATGTAATTGCTTTTACGGCAGCGCAGGCGAATAAAAGTAAATGAATAAGACGGGAGTTTAATAAAGATAATGCCTTCCTTTTTATATAAGGCCAAATCTCCAGGGGGGGAAGTAATAAAGGGGGAGATAGAGGCCCCGCAGAAACGCGCAGCCATAGACCGTCTCAGAAATAAGAGGATGATAGTCCTTGATATCTCTGAAAAGGGCGCTGACTTTACATCTGATATGCTCAACCGGATGAACCCGCTTAAGAACAGGGTAAAAGAAAAAGACCTTGTTGTTTTTGCACGTCAGCTTTCAACCCTGGTCAGCGCCGGCGTCCCCATTGTCCAGGGGCTTTCTATTTTGATCCGGCAGATAGAGAATGAGTATTTTAGGAATATAGTAAACAGAATGCGGGAAGATATTGAAAGCGGCTCGGCTATTGCCGAAGCGATGGAAAAACACCCCTCCGCCTTTGGAGAGCTCTTTGTTAACATGGTAAAAGCGGGTGAACTGGGAGGTATTCTTGATGTGATTCTCCAGAGAATGGCCGATTTTCTTGAATCCTCCAGCGCTCTAAAGTCAAAAATAAGGGGGGCGATGGTATACCCCGGGGTTATTAGTTTTGTGGCGCTGGCTGTGACACTCTTTCTTTTGATTGTTATCATTCCTTCTTTCGGTGAAACATTTGCAGAGTTCGGACAGGAGCTGCCTCTTCCCACACAGATGCTTCTGGGGCTGAGCGATTTTCTGGGAAGATATATTCTTTATATGATACCCGCATTTATTTTGATGCTTGTCGGTCTCAAGAAATATTATGATACCGATGAGGGCAGCCGCAAGATTGACCAATTTATGCTGAATGTTCCTGTTTTCGGGATATTGGTAAGAAAGGCCGCCATAGCAAGGTTTACCAGGACCTTCGGGACGCTTGTAAAAAGCGGTGTTCCCATACTTGAAGCCCTTGAGACTGTTGCCCACACATCCGGGAACAGGGTTATTGAGGCTGCCGTTTTGGATGCGAAGGATGCGATACGGGAGGGCGAGAAAATAGCCGAGCCGCTTCAGAAGAGCGGCGTCTTTCCCCCTATGGTGATGCAGATGATATCCATAGGTGAGGAGACCGGAAACCTGGATATGATGCTTGCAAAGATAGCCGATTTTTATGATTCCGAGGTGGACAGGGCTGTGGATGGCCTTACCTCAATGATTGAGCCTATTATTATTGTGATAATGGGTATCGTCATTGGAGCCATAGTTATAGCGATGTTTCTGCCGATTTTTGAGATGTCTCAGCTGGCCGCTTAGAAATAAAACTTGACTTTTTCCCGTTTCTGAATTACTTATTTAGTGGAGCTAAAAACAATATGAAGTTCCGGAAGGAGGTGAGAAAAGATGAGAATGAAAAATAAAGGATTCACCCTCGTTGAGCTGATGATTGTTGTAGCAATTATAGGAATACTTGCAGCTGTGGCGATTCCCAGGTTTGCGGACATGTTAAACCGCGCAAGGGAGTCAAACGCACAGGCCGACCTGGGTGCAATAAGAAGCTCTCTAACAATCTACTACGGTAGAAACGCGGGTGCCGCGGAAGAACTGGATCAGCTGGTCGATGATTACATTGGCTCACTGCCCGGTGTCAGTTTCCGTTATTATGTTGATGGAGATATGGATGAAACAATTGAATGGGACGATGGTACTCATAATTCTGAAGCTAGCTGGGGTGGAGAAGATCACGATGGAGATGGAGATTCAAATGCCGGCTGGCACTACGACGAAGTAAATCTGCACGTATGGATAGAAAGCGACGAACTGGATTCACAGGGTGACCAGATATTTACGTGGTAGAGTGAAAGATTGTTTTGTAAAGACCGGAAGCGGGGAAGAATAAATTTCTTCCCCGCTTTTTTACACCCCAAGCCGGACTTATACTTTATGACTTATTAAAAAAGGAGAGTTTTGATTGCCGCAGCGATACAGGGTATTTAAAGAAAACCACTGGTATTATATAATTCTTAAAGGACAGCGTCTTCAGCCGCTTTTTTTCTCACCTGACGACCGGATTAAATATATAAAAACTCTGGATTATCACCTATTCAAAAATGGCGGAAAACTGGGGGCTTTTGTGCTGATGAACTGCTATGTCTACCTTTTGCTGAAGCAGGGAAAGACACCGCTTAATAATATTTACCACAGGGTTAATTGCGGGTATGCAAAGTATTTTAACAAAAAGAGAGAAACAAACGGGCACGTTTTTGAGGGAAGGCCGTTTTGCAAAATAATACTTGATGATAGATATCTAAAAAATATTATTGAAATGATACACGGTTATCCGGTAAAGAAGGGGATTTCAGAAAGTTCTAAGGACTATAAATGGAGTTCATGGAACTGGTATGAGGGAAATAATCTGTGGGCTGATTTAAAGAGTTTTGAGTCCTGTTTCTCTGAAAGTATGGAGTGTGTTAGAGGAAATATGCCCGGGGGTGCAAGCTATATAGGCTCTAAAGAGCAATGGGAAGAAACAGAAAAGAGAAAAGAGGGCCGCAGGGCAGGGGCATATCGTGAAAAAAGAGGAAGAAAAAGCATGGAAAGAATAGCAAATGATGTATGCAGGGGTACTTCCTATAAGGTTCAGGACCTGCTAAGCAGCAGCCGCAGGAGGGAGTTGAGCAGACTGCGCCACATGGCCATGGCGCGGATGTATGATGAGGGGTATGGATATAGTGAAACTGGAAGATATTTTAATAGAACGTTCAGGATAGTTGAAAAGGCTCACAGAAAATATGGCAATTCAAATAAGTCATAAAGTATAAGTCCGGCTTTAATTATGAACTGTTTTATTGTTTTTGCGGCTTTTTTGTTTGGTTTGATTTTTGGAAGTTTTGCCAATGTATGCATTGTGAGAATTCCGGAAAATATGTCCATAATAAACCCCGGGTCTTTTTGTCCTTTGTGCAGAAAAAAAATACCGTGGTATCTTAATATTCCGTTATTAAGCTATATTCTGTTGAAAGGCAAATGCAGAGAATGCGGCGCAAAAATAAATATAAGGTACCCTCTTGTGGAATTTATAACGGCGGTAATAACCGCATCCTGGTTTTTGAGATTTGACCATATTTACACTTCGTTGATTTTTACCGTATTCGGTGTTTTTCTGGTGATAATTTCCGGGATTGATATAGATCATCAGATTATAGCGCCTGAGCTTTCGTATCCGTTAATGATTCTGGGCGTGGTTTTTTCCCCTTTTAACCGGTTTTTTTCGGGCGGTGTGTTTTATTCCTTTTTATCAATGGTTGTCGCAGGATTAGTTATATTTATAATTCGCGCGTTGGGAAATAAAGCCTTTGGAAGGGAATCAATGGGGCTGGGGGATTTAAAGCTGATGATGGGGATAGGGGCATTTACGGGTATGTGGGGTATTTTTTGGACGCTCTTTATCGCCAGCATACTTGGAAGCCTGGCTGGGCTTTTTATGAAAATAGCAGGCAGAATGGATAAGTTTCAGTATATCCCGTTCGGCCCCTATCTGGCAGCTGCGGCTGTTATTTATGTAAATTTTTCTCAATTTTTGTTAGAACTCCACAGAATATGATTTAAACACAGCAAATTAGCTTGTGTTTTGTTATCTTCACAATTATAATTAGTTAAATATATATAAGCCATAATGAAATATAAACTCAAAAACATTTTCTTTTATGTAATTTTAACGGCAGCTGCGATATCTGCTTTGGTCTTTACATTCTACAACCAGTCGAGAATATATAAGATTCAAGAGCATAATAAATTATCAAAACCTTTGTATATGGAGGGGCATAAGCTGTATCAGTCGGGAAGATATCAGGAAGCCCTTGAAAATTATTCGGAAATAATTGAAAATTACAGAAAAAGCGACTATCTTTTTGATTCACTGCAGGAATCGGTTAAGGTATTGAGAGTAATGGGCAGGCGTGAAGAAAAAAAAGAATACATGAAAAAATTCTACGAATATTTTCCGGATCATGAGAAAACGCCTGAGTATTTACTGAGGGTTGCTGATATGGAAATGGTATATTTTAGAAATGAGTCCGGAGCAGAAGAGTTTTATGAACTGATAATTGAGGACTTTCCTAACACAAGCTTTGCCGAAAGCGCGAAAAGAAGGAGACTGGACAGGATTAAAGGGGTTTATGTTAAAAAACCGTATAGAGACATACAGGACCTTTCATGTGATGAGGAAAAGGATTATAGGATGCTTATGAATGCGAAAAAATATTATATGAGGGGTCGTATGAATGATGCAGGCAGAAAAATCGATAAGATATCCCGGCCTGTAAAGGATTTTATAAAAGAAAGTCTTTATTACCGAAAAATACTTGTTTGGGAAGATCCTTCTGCTGATAATCACAGGATGCTGGGAAAAACTTATCAGAAGTATGGTTTTTTTAACAGGGCGCAAGAAGAATTCAGGAAAGCGGATGAAGTTGAAAATTAAGAAAGTAGTTTTGATAATATCGGTTATGATTGCGCTCCACGGCAGAATACATGCGATTCAAAAACTGGATGTGGATGTTATAAAAGATGGAGAGCATTATGCTGATATTGAATTGATACTTGTAGAAAAGATGGGCTATTTAAAGCCTTCGGTTATTGCAGATGTTTTTTCCTGCGGGCTGGAAAAATGCCTTGAAGAAGAAAAAGTGAGTTTTTCCTGGGACGATGTTCTTGTGGATTTTACTGTCGGCAGCAAATATGTTGAGATTGAGGGGATTGAGAGAAAAATGATGAAAACCCCTCTTGAGATAGAAAATCAGTACTATGTTCCTCTTGAGGCGGTTATAACCCGCGCCTTTCAGAGCGCAAGCGGAGCTAAAATCAGATGGGATTTTTCGGAAAGAAAGCTACGGGTTTCTTATGAAGGAAATATTTCGGATATAAGAAATTATACATATGATGGTTATACGAGGCTTGTAATAGAGACCACAAAGCCGCTGGAGTACAGAAGTGATGAGGAAAATGGAATTGTTTATCTTAAAATAGATAATGGCAGTCTTGCCTTTCCCGACGAAGAGTTGATAATAAATGACGATGTTATAGATTATGTTGGTATTGCGGAAAAAGAGGCCGGTACAGTGTTTAAAGTGAAGCTGGGAAAAAATGCCGGCAAACATGAGACAATGAAAATGCCCGGCCCGACAAGGGTTGTTTTGGATGTCCAGAATACGGATGAAAAAAGCCGGAGGGAAAAAAGCGTCTCCACCCATACCGTACAGGAGGATTTGAGAAATGCTACTCAGATTGAGGATATTAATCTTGTTGTTATTGACCCGGGGCACGGGGGCAGAGACCCGGGAGCCATAGGCCCCATGGGTACAAGGGAAAAAGATATTGCTTTGGAGATATCAAAAAAATTGGCAGGGAAAATCAGGGAAAGATTAAATGTAAGGGCTGTTCTTACGAGAACCCATGATTATTTTGTCCCCCTTGCGGATAGAACAAGAATTGCCAATTCAAAAGAAGCGGATATTTTTATTTCAATACACACAAATGCTTCACTTAATCCTGACGCGAGGGGGTTTGAGGTTTTCTTTCTCTCAGAGGATGCTTCAGACAAGGAAGCTGAAGCCGTGGCAAGAAGGGAAAATTCTGTAATGGCGATGGAGGAAAGAACTAAAAATATGGACAGGGTATCCACCATATTGTGGTCTCTTACCATGAATCAGTTTATGAACGAGTCAAGCGAGTTGTGTTCTTTTGTGAATTCTGCTGTTATTGACAGGACAGGTATGGTTGACAGAGGTGTAAGGCAGGCGGCTTTTCATGTTATGCGAGGGGCCAGGATGCCGGCTATTCTTGTAGAAGCAGGTTTTATATCTAACAGAGAGGAAGAGAAAAAACTTAATGATGAAGACTTTCAAAAAAAGCTGGCTTCTTCAATATGCGATGCGGTTGAGCAGTACAGAGACTGGATAAAAAAGCGTTGATGAATTCTGCTCCAATAGGAATTCTTGATTCCGGAATGGGAGGTCTTACTGTTTACAATGCCCTAACAGATCTTCTACCCCGCGAAGATATTATATATTTTGGTGATACTGCGCACTTGCCTTATGGAACGAAGTCGCCGGAAGCGGTAAAAAAATATTCAGCAGCAATAGGAGATTATTTCAGTTCGGAGAATGTTAAGCTTATGATAGTTGCCTGCAATACCGCCTCAGTTTTTGCTCTTGAGCATCTTCAAAATAAAATGAATTTTCCGGTGCTGGGTGTTATAGAACCGGCTGTTAAAGCGGCAATGAGGAAAGTGAGCGAGGCAGTAGGGGTTATAGGTACCTACGGCACAATACAAAGCGGGCTTTATGAAGAAAAATTGCGGCTTATGAAAAAAGAAGTAAAAATATATTCGAGTGCCTGTCCTTTGTTTGTTCCGCTGGTTGAGGAGGGATGGGTAGAGCATCCGGTGACATATATGGTTTCGGATATATACCTTTCGGATTTGAAGGGCAGAATAGATTCGATTATTCTTGCCTGCACACATTACCCGCTTCTCAAGAAAGTTATTTCTTCAACATTGGGAGATGAAATCAGGGTTATAGATTCTGCCGTAGAAGTTGCAAAAAGCGTAAAAAACAAAATAAGGACTGAAGGTTTATCGCAAAAAAAGATGGGTGAAAGCAGATTCTGCGTAAGCGATGCCCCCGAACTTTTCAAAGAAAGAAGCAGTCTTTTTTTAGAGAAAAAAGTGAAAAAAGTCTCTTACGTTCGTATAGATTAAAAGAATATTATGGGAGGAAAAAATGATTAAAGAGAATTTTAATGTTTCTACTTCAAACAGAAGTCAGATGATTGATATAAGTGATAAGATACAGAAAATATTAAGCGGAACGGGGGTAAAAGAGGGAATATGCACGGTTTTTATTCCTCACACAACAGCAGGGGTAACGATTAACGAAAACGCTGACCCTTCTGTGGAAAAGGACATAAACAGAATGCTTGATATCAAAATACCATGGAGCCATTCTTCATATTCTCACGCTGAGGGCAACTCGGCCGCACATGTGAAGTCATCCCTTATAGGCTGCTCCCAAACCCTGATAATTGAGGGGGGGAGGTTAAAACTGGGAACATGGCAGTCGGTCTTTTTTTGTGAATTTGATGGACCCAGGAGGAGAAAAGTATGGGTAAGAATAAACTAATGCCGCAGAAAAAAATACTGATTACAAATGATGACGGCATAAACGCGCCTGCGTTAGACATCTTGAAGGAAAGCATTTCTGAGCTGGGAAATATTACTATTGTAGCCCCCTCATCTCCTCAAAGCGCTACAGGTAGTTCACTTACTCTTCATAAGCCCGTGAGGTTAAGTAGGGTCAGCAGCGGCAAATTCTCTGTGAGCGGAACGCCCGCAGACTGTGTCAGGGTGGGTATTTTGAAAGTACTGGAAGAAGAAGTTGATCTTGTTATATCCGGTATAAATTCCGGAGCAAATTTAGGGGATGATGTCGGATACTCGGGAACGGTCGCTGCTGCAAGGGAGGCTTCTCTGCTGGGGGTACCCGCAATTGCTTCTTCTCTTGTTATAGAGAATGGATGTGTAGGGGTTAATTACAGTCAGGCTGCGGAAATTACCCTTAAAGTTGCAAAACTTATGGTTAAAGAAAAGATGGCCGAAAGAAAAATACTTAATCTAAATATACCTGATTTACCCGATGGAGAGGTAAAAGGAATAAAGGCATGCAGGCTGGGCAGAAGGGTTTACGACCGCAAAGTGCGTGAAAGAGTAGATCCGGCGGGAAGAAAGTATTACTGGATTGTCGGAAGCAGGATAGACGGGGTTAAAGAACAGGGAACTGATTTTGAGGCAATAGCCCGCGACTATGCTTCATTGACTCCCTTAAAACTTGATTACACGGATTCTGAGATGAAAAAATATATTGAGAAATGGGATTTGAACTGAAAACCGGATTTTCTGACAAGGGGGACCAGCCTCAGGCTATCAGGAAACTCACTGAGAATATAAAAAGAGCGAAAAAGGATCAGGTTCTGCTGGGAGTTACTGGGTCCGGTAAGACCTATACTGCTGCCAGGGTTATAGAAAACCTGCAGTTACCCACACTGATAATATCGCATAATAAAACCTTAACGGCTCAGCTTTATAGTGAATTCAAATCATTCTTTCCTGATAACGCGGTTGAATATTTTGTATCTTACTATGATTACTATCAGCCCGAAGCATATGTGGCGCATTCGGATACCTATATAGAAAAAGATTCTTCCATAAACGAAAGAATTGAGCGGCTTCGTTTGAAAGCGGCTTCTTCACTATTATCTAGAAAAGACGTAATTATTGTCGCATCTGTATCATGCATTTACGGCATTGGCGATCCCAGGGAGTGGGAAGAAACGCTGGTTATACTGGAAAAAGGAAAGAAATATCCCCGCAAAACCTTAACTGAAAACCTTGCGAATATTCAGTATGAGAGAAATAATGTTGATTTTGACAGCGGTTCCTTTCGTGTAAGGGGAGGGGTGGTGGATATTTTTCCCGCTTATATGGAAAACGAAGCGGTAAGGGTTCGGCTGGACGGAGATAAGATTAGTTCAATTTATACCATCGACCCTTTAAAGGGCATGAAAATTCACGAATACGAAAAGTATGTTATATATCCGGCCACTCATTTTGTTACGAGGCGTTCAAAACTGGAAAGGGCAATAAATTCTATAAAAACTGAGCTTGATGATAGACTTGAAGAATTAAGAAAGCAGAATAAGCACCTTGAAGCTCAGAGGTTGGAAATGAGAACAGAATACGATATGGAGATGCTTGAAGAAACAGGATATACTCACGGAATTGAAAACTACTCTCGCCATATATCAGGCAGGGATCCCGGTTCGGCTCCTCATTGCCTGATTAATTATTTTCCGAAAGAGTTTTTGACCATAATTGATGAATCTCATGTAACCATTCCTCAGATAAAGGCTATGTATGCAGGGGATCGTTCGCGAAAGCAAAATCTGGTTGATTATGGATTCCGTCTTCCGTCCGCTCTTGATAATAGGCCCTTAAAGTTCAGGGAATTTGAGAAACTTCTGGACAAAAACGTATATGTATCAGCAACTCCCGGGCCTTATGAAACCAAAAAAGCCTCGGGTTGCGTTGTTGAACAGGTAATACGTCCCACTTATCTTGTTGATCCAATTGTGGATATTCGTTCTGCTGGCTGTCAGGTAGAGGATCTGGAAAAGGAAATAAGGGTTACTGCGGAAAGAGGTCAGAGGGCGCTGGTTACAACGCTTACGAAAAAAATGGCGGAAGATTTAACTGAGTATCTTGAAAATCAGGGCATAAGGGTAAGATATTTGCATTCAGATGTGGATACGCTGGAACGAATAGAAATACTTAAAGAGTTAAGAAAAGGTTCTTATGACTCTCTGGTGGGGGTTAATTTGCTCAGAGAGGGACTTGATCTTCCGGAAGTTTCCCTTGTCGCTATACTTGATGCAGACAAGGAGGGCTTTTTAAGAAGCGAGACTTCTCTTATTCAGGTTTGCGGGAGGGCGGCCAGAAATATTGATGGAAAAGTTATAATGTACGCAGATAATTACACCGGTTCAATGAAAAGGGCGATTAACGAAATGAGTCGCCGGCGTAAAAAGCAGCTGGATTTTAATGCAAAGCATGGAGTGACCCCAAAAAGTATTGTAAAGGCTATACGTGAAGAGAAAGAATTCGAGCAGGCTGTAAAGAAAGAGGCTGTTGAATATGTTGTGCAAGCAGGTTGGGAAAAGGAAGATGAACTTCCCCGGGAAAAAATCATTAAGATAATGGAAAAAGACATGAAAGAGGCGGCAGAGATGCTTGATTTTGAATTGGCAGCTGCAATAAGGGATAAAATATATGAAATTAAAGAAAAATGAAATAGAAACTGTGGTCTCAACAGCTTTAAATGAGGATGTTTACAATAAGGACATAACCTCTCGGGCGCTTAATTTTAAAATAAAAAGAGGGAAGGCTTCTATAAAAGCCCGGCAGCGCGGGGTCCTCTGCGGAATAGATATTGCCGCCGCGGTTTTTAGACAGGTTTCACCGGAGTTGATTTTCGACAAATATAAGAACGACGGTGATGTTGTAGAGCCGCCTGAAACCGTGGCTCAAATTACCGGTAAACCATATGATATTCTGGCTGCGGAAAGAACCTCTCTCAATATTATTTCCCATATGTCTGGAATTGCCACTATAACATCTAAGTATGTAGAAAAAGTAAAAAACAAAAACCCTGAATGCGATGTCTACGACACAAGGAAAACGCTTCCGGGTTTAAGGAAGCTTGAGAAATATGCTGTATGTACCGGAGGGGGAAAAAACCATAGAATGGATCTTTCTGAACAGGTTTTGATAAAGGAAAATCATATTTCTTTTTCAGGAAAAAAAATTGATGAGATTGTTAAGAGCGTAAGGGAAAATACCGCCCGGGATGTTTTAGTGGAAATAGAGGTTGAAACAGAATCTCAGGCCCTCAAGGCAGCAGAAAGCGGAGTGGATATTATTATGCTGGATAATTTTTCCGTTAAAGGGGTTGAATCAGCCTGCCGGGCTATAAGAGGAGTTAAAACTGAAATAGAAATAGAGGTTTCGGGAGGTATAAATATGAGAATAGCCCCTCTTATGGCGTCAGCGGGTGTGAACAGAATATCTATCGGGAGAATTACTGCTTCAGCCCCGTCGCTGGATTTTTCAATGATAGCTCAAAAATGCTGAGAAAAAAATATCAAGTAATAGATTCTACTCAGAAAAAGGCAATAGAATTGGCAAAGGGCGGTTTTTCCGGGGAGGCGATTATAATTGCCGAGGCCCAGACAGGGGGCATAGGGCGCAGGTGCTCCAAATGGGAGTCCCCTTACGGGGGGCTTTATATCTCAGTAATAAAAAATTGTCCTTTAGAAAAAAGAGAGCTGGCATCTCATATGGCGGCGGCGGCAGTGCTTGAAGCCCTGGAAAAACAGGGAGTAACAGCCGATTATAAATGGCCCAATGATATAATTATAAATGGTAATAAAGCCGCAGGAATAATTTTACACTCTCTTGATGAATACAGGTTTGTAGCTGGAGTGGGATTAAATGCGAATATAAACAAAGCTGATTTCAGTCATTATTTGAGAGATATTATTGAGGTTGTAGAAATTGACAAGAATACATTTATTAATGATTTTTTAGAAAAATTATCAGCTTATATCGACAAAAGAGTTTCTCCTTTGGGAAAACTAAACAAAAGAAATTTTCTTAAAGGGAAAAACATAAGATCGGGTTCTGTAGAAGGAAATGCAGAGGGTATTGATTCAAGAGGCAGGATTGAGATTAATACAGGATCTGAAATAAAAAAAGTTTCTTTCGGAAGAGTTGTAATTTTAAAAAACGTCCCTGAAATGGATAGTCGTATAATATGTGTTGATGTTGGAAATTCCAGGACCAGGGTAGGTCTCACTCTCCCTGAAAAAAGGGGATTTACGGTCAGTGATTTAAGCACCAAACCGCATGAAAGCCTACGGGAAAGAGTAGATTGCGCTATAAGCGATTTTAAAATAGGTCAAAGATGCGATGGGGCGGCATTATCATCGGTCGTTGAAAGTGTTGAGAAAAGCATTTATGAGGTGTTGAAGCTGCGTTGTGATGATACGGTATGTGTGAACAGAAAGAACAGGGGAAATATTAAATTAAAAGTACAAAATGCCGCGGAAGTTGGAGGGGACAGAATATGCAATGCTGCAGCGGTTTGTGATTACTATGGTTCAGGTGCCGTTGTAATTGATTTGGGAACGGCCAATACTTTTGATTTTATCAATGAGAATTATGAATTTGATGGCGGGGTTATAGCTCCCGGAGCGGGAGCAATGTATGATTCTCTTGTTTCAAAGGCAGATAAACTGAAATCTGTAAAGTTTTCATATCCGAAGAGTGTAATCGGAAAGAGTACTGCGTCAGCGCTGAATTCAGGGTTGTTTTATACTTTAAGAGGCCAGATTGAAAAAATTATAGATAAAATCAGGGCGGAAAAAAAGAGTTTTTTCAGAGTAATTATCACAGGGGGTGGGGTAAATTATCTCCGGGAAGATAAAGAGTATCTTGAGCAGTATATTATTGATGAGAATTTAACCCTGAAAGGACTTCTTTCTGTGTGGAAAAGCAGGTCATAAAAGACCTCGTAACATAACCTTGCCTAAGAGAGAAAAAAGACTTGACAAACCATTCAAAATTAATATATTAAACTCTTAAAGTTAAAGGAAATAACGGGAATCAAATAGTTAAACTGAAAGGAGGGTGATATGCAAATCAAACCGTTAGGAGACAGGGTCCTTGTGAAGCCTGTTGAGAAGAAAGAAGAAAAAAAAGGGGGTATAATAATTCCTGATACCGCAAAGGAAAAACCCATGGAAGGAGTTGTGGAGGCTGTAGGCCAGGGGAAAATGACGGAAAAGGGCGACCGGCTTCCGATGAATGTAAAAAAAGGCGATAAGGTCTTGTACGGTAAATATTCAGGAACCGAGATAGGCTTTGATAATGAGAAATATCTCATAATGCACGAAGATGATATTCTAGGTGTAATGGAGTAAATATAATAAGGAGGGAGAAAAATGTCTAAACTACTAAAGTTTAAAGATGAAGCATCACATGCGCTTTTAGACGGCGTACATCAAATAGCTGATGCGGTTCAAATAACACTGGGGCCGAAGGGAAGTCAGGTAATTCTTGATAAAAGCTTCGGTTCTCCGACAATATCTTCAGATGGTGTCACTATAGCTAAAGAAGTCGAACTGGAAGATAAGTTTCAGAACATGGGAGCGCAGTTGCTAAAAGAGGTTGCTTCACAGACTAACGATGTGGCCGGAGACGGCACCACTACCGCTATAGTTCTTGGCAGGTCTATGATACAGCAGGGATTCAGAAACATTACGGCAGGAGCCAATTCCAGGCACATAAAAGCCGGAATCGACAAAGCGGTAAAAAAAGTTGTTGAGCAGATAAAAGGTGAAGCAAAACAGATTAAAACAAAAGAGGAAATCGCTCAGGTTGCTTCAATATCGGCTGCGGATAAAGAGATAGGAACACTTATTTCGGATGCAATGGATAAGGTCGGAAAAGACGGTGTTATATCAGTGGAGGAAGGCAAAGGCGCCGAAACTGTGCTTGATGTGGTTGAAGGAATGCAGTTTGACCGCGGATATCTTTCACCGTATTTCGTGACGGACACCGAAAGAATGGAAGCGATACTGGAAGATGCATATCTTCTTATTACAGATTCAAAAATATCAAACCTGCAGGATATGCTTCCGCTTCTGGAGAAAATTGCAAAAACCGGCAAACCCTTCCTTATAATATCAGAAGAGGTTGAAGGAGAAGCTCTTGCAACCCTTGTTGTTAACAAGATTCGAGGAACGCTCAAGTGCGCCGCAGTAAAAGCTCCGGGGTTTGGTGACAGAAGGAAAGAGATGCTCAAGGATATAGCAATCTTAACCGGAGGCCAGGTAATTACTGAAGAGCTTGGTGCTAAGCTGGAAAATGTGGATGTAAATATGCTTGGACGTGCAAAGAGGGTAACTATTGATAATGAAAACACCACTATTGTCGGCGGTTCCGGTAAAAAGGAAGATATTAATGCCAGAGTGTCTCAGATTAAGAGACAGATGGAGGAAACGGATTCAGATTATGACCGGGAAAAGCTGGAAGAGCGCCTTGCAAAGCTCGTTGGCGGTGTTGCGGTAATAAAAGTCGGGGCGGCAACAGAGACCGAGATGAAGGCAAGGAAGTTTAAGGTTGAAGACGCTGTAAATGCCACCAGGGCTGCCGTTGACGAAGGAATAGTTGCCGGTGGTGGAGTAGCTCTTCTGTCAGCAATTAAAGCGCTTGACGGGCTTAAAGGCAGCGATGCTGACGAAACTGTCGGTATTAATATTGTAAAGAGAGTGCTTGAAGCTCCTTTAAGGCAGATTGCGATTAATTCCGGCGCAGAAGGTTCAATAGTTGTTGAAAAAATACGCAACAGCGAATCGGGAATCGGTTATGATGCGGAAAGCAATGAGTATGTTGATATGATAAAGAAAGGTATAATCGACCCGGCTAAAGTCACTCGTTCCGCTCTTGAAAACGCCGCTTCGGTCGCGTCTACAATACTGACAACAAAGTGTTTGATTACAGACAAGCCTGAAGATGACGAAAAGTCAGCACCTTCAATGCCTGCAGGCGGAGGAGGAATGGGTGGAATGGGCGGAATGGGAGGAGGAATGGGCGGAATGATGTAAACAGCCCTCTCATTTCCGTAGTTGAAACAGTAAAACCCCCTTCTAAAAATAGAAGGGGGTTTTTTCTTCAATTTGACAAGGATATAATTAATCTTTAAATTGATATTAATTAATAAATTAGTAGAATATTTTTTGTCGGAAATATATAGAATAAAAGGAGGCTTGTTTTGAGAGCCCTTATAAGCGTTTATGATAAGAATGGTATTGAATATTTTGCAGGAGCTCTGAATAAAAAGGGTTGGGAGCTGGTGTCTACAGGGGGAACCCATGATGTGCTCATGGAAGCAGGTTTAAGCCCGATAAAGGTTTCAGAAGTTACAGGATTTCCGGAAATACTAAGGGGGCGCGTTAAAACGCTGCATCCAAAAATTTTTGGCGCGATTCTTGCCGATGAAAACCAGCAGGAAGAGATTGAAAAGCATGGAATTGAGAGAATTGACCTTGTATGTTGCAACCTGTATCCGTTTCAGCTGGCTGCTGAAAGATTCTCGGGACAAAAAAATGAAGACAGGGTTTTAGAGAATATAGATATAGGCGGAGTGGCGCTGCTTAGGGCAGCGGCCAAAAACTATAAAAATGTACTCTCGGTTACAGATCCTTCAGATTACGGTAGAGTTGTAGAATTATTGGAGAACGGGAAACTGGATAAGAGAGTAAGAAAAGAATTTGCCGCGAAAGCCTTTGAGCATACCGCTTCTTATGATATAGCAATAAGAGACTACTATACAGGTTCCGATGGGATAACAGTTAGCATGAGAAAAATAAGCGATTTAAGGTATGGTGAGAATCCTCATCAAAGCGCTTCATTATACGGAGATATTCCATTGGAAAAGCATTCCGGAAAAAAAGAATTAAGCTTTAATAATTATCAGGATATCGAATCTGCAATTGCAATTGTAAAGAATTTCGACCTTCCCGCAACCTCCATTATAAAACACACGGTACCCTGCGGCGCAGCGGTATCGGGTGATGTGTATGATTCGTTTAAAAAAGCCCACAAATCCGATACAATGAGTGCTTTTGGGGGAGTAATTGGTCTAAACAGAGAATTGACAGAGCAGGTGGCTAAAGAAATTTCAAAAAATTTTTTTGAGGTAGTGGCAGCGCCCTCTTTTTCAAAAAAGGCCTTAAAGAAATTGGAGGAAAAACCCAATTTAAGGGTAGTTAAATACAGTAAAAAAGACGACGATCGGGATTTAAGAAAAATAACAGGCGGTATGTTAAGACAAAATGCAGATACATTTGAAAGTGAGGAGTGGAAAACCGTAACTTGTAAAAAACCTTCTGAAGGACAGTTAAAAGACCTTGAGTTTTCCTGGAAAATCGCAAGATTTTTAAAATCTAACGCTATAGTAATTGCAAAAGACGGACAGACTAAGGGTTTGGGAAGCGGTGAGACTGCACGGGTGATGGCAGTTAAAATTGCAATAGAGAAAATGAAGGATTTTTTTCCGGGGGAAGAAAATTTAGTCATGGCATCGGATGGTTTTTTCCCTTTTCCGGATGCTGTCGAAGAGGCTTCCAGGGCCGGGGTGAAGGCGATAGTTCAACCCGGAGGTTCAAAGAATGATGTTAAAGTCATAGAAGCCGCAAATAAGCTGGGTATCAGCATGGTTTTTACAGGCAGGCGACACTTTTTACATTAGGATAAATAAAAAAGGAAGGAGAAATAATGGATAAAAAACAGCTTTTTACACCGGGACCTACAGAAGTTCCCCAGGAAACACTTTTAGAGAGTGCAAAACCTGTAATTCATCATAGAAAACAGGTTTTTAAAGAACTTTTTAGGGAGACAACAGAAAACCTTAAATATGTATTTGCGTCAGAAAAAAGCGACGTGCATATACTTTCATCAACAGGAACGGGAGCAATGGAGGCAGCTGTTTTAAATTTTACTTCTCCCGGAGATTCTGCCGCCGTTATCGTATCTGGGAAGTTCGGAGAGCGCTGGAGGGATTTATGTAAGTCCTTTGATGTAAATGCCGAAATTATTGAATATGAATGGGGGGATTATTGCAAGCCAGATGATGTTAGGAAAGTTATTAAAGAAAAAAATATAAAAGCGGTTTTTGCAACACTCGTAGAAACATCAACCGGTACCGTAAACCCAATTAGAGAATTGGCCGAAGTCACTTCGCAGGCAGGGGTGTTGCTTGTGGTAGATGCTGTAAGCGGACTCGGCTGCGATAGACTTGAAATGGATAAATGGGATGTCGATGTTGTCGTTTCCGGTTCCCAAAAAGCGCTTATGACTCCGCCGGGATTGGGGTTTGTATGCGTGAACTCAAAAGCTAAAGATGCATTACAGGAAAATAAAAGAAAGAATTATTACTGGAATTTGAAAAAATCACAGAAATCCCTTGGTAAAATGCAGACACCCTACACTTCCCCGGTAAACCTGATAAAAGGCTTAAATAACTCTTTAAAGATGATAATTTCGGAGGGGATGGAGGCTGTCTGGGGGCGTCATCAAAAACTGTCCGGTGGCGCGCAGGCGGGAATAGAAGAAATGGGGCTTGAAATATTTTCAAAGTCGCCCGCCGCCGGACTTACTGCAGTTAAGATACCTTCTCCCGATAAGATCGGAGAGAGTTTTACAAAGCATTGTGAAAAAAAATATGGAGTTGTTCTTGCGGGAGGCCAGGCTCATCTAAAAGGAAAAATATTCAGAATTGCGCATATGGGATATTATGATGAGATGGATGTTGTGAAATCTCTTGCCGCCATCGAAGCTACATTAAACGATCTGGGAGAAAGAAATGTCCTTGGATGCGGAGTTAAAGCCGCTTTAGAGAAGTTCAGCGGTAGATGAAAAGTGATTTTTTTAACAAGTATCTTTCCTTAGAAAAAACATTTCATGTAGAAGAAAAGGGGTTTACAAAAGAAAAGTTAAATAACTACGAAACCCTATTTACTCTGGGAAACGGCCTGATAGGCTCCCGTGGCATTTATGAAGAAAACACACCGGGCTCTCAACCTGGAACATTTGTGGCAGGGATTTATGACAGATCAGGAGCTCAGGTAGAAGAGCTTGTAAACCTTCCTAACCCGATTAATATTATGATTGCAGTTGAGGGGGAAAAATTTGACATAGGCACCATGAACTATTTATGTCACAGAAGAATTCTGGATATGAAAAACGGTGTTTTGTTAAGAAGCACAGTATATGAGGATGCCAAAAAAAGAAAATACCTTTATCAGTCGGCAAGATTTTTCAGCATGGCAGATCCTCACATAGGCGCTTTAAAGGTGAAATTGTCACAGCTGAAAGGGTCGGCATCTCTCACAATGGTCAACGGGATTGATGATTCTGTATTTAACAGCGGAGGAATGATGCTTTCAAGGAGAAGGCATTTTGATACAATAAAAGTTGATAAGGAGGGGACTGCCGACTATACTCTTTTTTCAACTCATTCTTATAAAAACCTTGTTTCTTATGCAGATTTAATCCATGTCAAAAAAGGTAGCTCAGGATTATCTTTGATTGACAGGATATACTGGTTTGAATTGAAAAAAGGCCAGAATATCACATTTACAAAATATTTCACAATAGGTGCCGGCAGGGAATATTCGAGAAGGTCGATAAAGTCTTCTGCTATGAGAAAACTGTCTATGGCCGTAGACAAGGGATATGAAAAACTGTTTTCTGAACATAAAGAGGCAATGAGTAAACGCTGGAAAAGGTGCGATGTGGAAATTGAGGGTGATAGTGAAAGTCAGCGAGCTGTAAGGTTTAACATTTACCATATTCTAATATGTACCAGCAGGGAGTACTCCAGTATTAACAGCATAGGCGCAAAAACAATGAGCGGCCAGGGTTACAGAGGACATGTTTTCTGGGACACAGAGTTATATATTCTTCCTTTTCTTATTCATACTCAGCCTGAGATTGCAAAAGAAATACTTATGTTCAGGTGCTCGGCACTGGATGAAGCAAGGGCAAATGCTCGTAAAAATGGTTTCCGGGGAGCGATGTATCCCTGGGAGACAACTGTTAGCGGAACTGAACAAACCCCAAGATATGCAAAGGATGTGGATGGAAGCATTGTTGAAGTCACTACAATGGACTATGAGCACCATATAACGGCAGATGTTGCCTACGGGATATATGATTATTATCAAAACACAGATGATGAAGAATTCATGATAGATCATGCCGTAGAAGTGATTTTTGAAACCGCAAGGTTCTGGAGTGAGAGGGCATCGTATGATTCCTCTGACAATAAATATCATGTGAAAGGTGTCACGGGGCCTGACGAGTTTCATACAAATGTTGATGATAACGCTTTTACAAATTATATGGCTATGTGGAACTTGAGATACGGACGGGAAATATATGAAGAGTTTAAAGATTATCCTAAAATTAAAAACATGATGAAAAAAATAGATTTAAAGGTTTCGGAAGTTCTCAGATGGGGGGAAATGGCTGAAAATTTCGCGGTGCTTCGTTCAAAGAAACTTGGTATAATAAAACAGTTTAGAAACTATTTAAGAAAAAAGGATGTTAGCATATCGGGATATGACAGATATTTTATGCCTCAAGCACCTAAAATTTACGAAACCAGCAGAAGGCTTGAAAAATCCAGATTTATAAAGCAGGCCGATGTGCTTCTTCTTTTTAATCTATTCCCGTCGGATTTTTCAGACAAGGAAAAGAAAAGAAACTACAGTTATTATGTAAACCGGACACTTCACAAGTCCTCTCTGTCGTATTCAATGCATTCATTAATCTCATCACAGATTGCTGAGAGGTTTAATGCATTTAATTTTTTTTGGGGCGCTGCAAATATAGACTTAAAAAATATACCAAAAAATCTTGAAGATGGAATCCATGCTGCAAACCTTGGCGGGGTCTGGCAGGCTGTAATTTTCGGTTTTGCAGGTGTTCGATGCAGGGAAGGAATTCTAAGCATCAATCCTGTGTTGCCGGGGAACTTCAAAAGGATAAGGTTTAGTTTATTTTTCAGGAAATCTTTATTTGAAATTGAAATAAGGGAAAATAAGTCAGTTAGTATAAAGGTTAAGAATTCTGCATTTAGCGATTCAGGATCCAGAGAAATAAAAGTTTATGGAAGAAAAATAAAATTAAAGCCGGGGGAATGTAAGGAAATTAGAAAGGATGGAGGTTTTGGATATATGGAAACAGCAAAAGACATGATAAAACCTGGAAATGATGTATATGTAAAAGAAAATGAACCTGTAAAAGAAGTTGGAAAGATAATACTTGAAAGAAAGGTCTCAAGTATACCTGTTGTAGATGAAAAAATGAAAATTGAGGGGGTTATTTCTGAGAGGGATATTATAAAAGCAGTCTCTTATCGCTCAGATTATGAAAAGTTGAAAGCCAAGGATATAATGAGCAGTAATTACGTTTCTGTAGATTTCAACGAGTCAATAGAAGAAGTAACAAAGGTTTTTACAGGGCATGGTATTAGAAGACTGCCTGTTATTGAAAAGGATAAGGTTATTGGGGTAATAGACCGAAGGGACATAATTGCGGATTATCTGGGCGGATACTACTGATCAAGTATTTTTCCGTTCAAAATATTTTTATATATTTGAAGGTATTTTTTTGCAATAACCTTAGAAGAGAATTTAGTTTCCACCGATTTTCTGCAGTTTTTCCTGTTTATTTTATCTATATTTTTTAAGGCTTCTATGAGTTCTAATTCGGTAGAGGCAATATAACCGTTCATTCCGTTTTTGATTACTTCAGACGCTGCGCCCTTTTTAAGAGCAATAACCGGCGTTCCGCAGGCCAGTGATTCAAGCATCTGCATTCCAAAAGGGTCATCCCAATGGTTTATATGGATTGTTGCGGCTGCTTTTTTATACATGTCGTACCTTGCTTCAGGCAGTAATTCTTCACTGAATTGAAGACTCAAATTTATTGTTTTGGATTTAAGCCACGGCTTGATTTCTTCTTTGTATGTTTGCCTGTTGTCTTTTTGCATAATCGCAACAAGTCTTATTCCGGCCGCTTTGGAAACCCTGCTAGCCAGTTGAAGTTCTTTAAAATGCTGATGGTATCCCATAAAAAGAAGGTAATTGTTCTTTTTTGATGTCCATTCTATTTTTTCTGTATTGATTGACTTATATACCGTATCGATAAAATTAATGCTGGGTGAAATTCTTGAAAAAAGAACTTTCTGATAGTCGCATACAGAGACAAAGTAGTTACTGGGTTTATGGGATATGTTTTTTATTTCTTTTACCGTTTTTTCTGAAGGCGGGCCGTATACGGTATGAAGCGATGGTACGGGGTTTTCGTATTCTCCCGATAATGTGAAGTTATGTATTATATCGGCCCCCAGGTTGACTGCCTTTACAGAAGCATACTTTGTAAGAATCTGTTTAATGTAATTTCTTGTATCTTCATCATAATCGTGAAAGTTGGTTTTTGATCTGTTATACGGGTAGTGCTCAATAGGTGATGTTACCGATGAACCCCGTGGCGCAAAGAGCAGGGTGTCTTGGTTCATTGAATGGAATTCTTCACATAAATCAGTTATTGTGGATTCTATGCCTGCGCTTTTGTGTGCAGGTAATGTTCTCCAAGGAGGAGCAATTATTGCTATTTTCATTTTTTATCTCCAAGTATTTTCTTATATACTGATATGTAATCTTCAGCCATCTTTTCTACCGAAAAATATTTTTCAATATGTTTTCTGCAGTCCTCAGGATTAATTTTATCAATATTTCTTAAGGCTTCAATAAATTCTTTTTCGTTATTTACTACAAAACCGGTAACACCGTCTTTTATTACTTCAGGTGCCGCCCCCCGGTTTAGTGCAACAACAGGCGTACCGGAAGCCATTGACTCTATCATAACAAGTCCGAACGGTTCTTCCCACTGGCTTGTGAAAAGGGTGCATTTCGCTTTTTGGTAAAGTTGGAATTTGAAGTTATGAGGGGGTTCTTCATAAAGCTTTAAGGATAGATTTTTAGGAAACTCCCTCATAAGAGGCTGAATGTTTTTAGAAAAAAAATCCTTTTCAAACTGTTCGCTCATTTTTACTATCATAACCAGCGGTTTTTTGAGTTTCCCTGCTACTTTTATAGCCATATCCGGGCCTTTTTCCCAGTTTATTCTTCCGACAAAAAGGAAGAAATCCTCCTTATTGGCGGTCCATTTTGTTTTATGAATATCAATGGAGTTGTAGACGGTTTCCGTAAACCTTATCTTTTTACTTAAAGTAAGATATATTTTACGCTGTCTGTTAGAAATTGACACAAAATAATTATTGGGGTTTTTCGTGAGTTCTGTGCATCGGTCAACGGCCCCTTCGGTTCCGGGGCCGTGAAGCGTATGAACTGCCGGAAGATGCGTTATGTTTGTTGAAAGCGTATGGTCATGTATAATGTCTGCGCCCATATATGCAGACATGCTGTATGCATATTTTCCGCAGAGTTCGCTTGCCAGCAGCTTTACGTCAAGTGGAGAAGCCAAATTTAAATTAACGCTATTGTCTTCTATGTATTTGAATAATTTAGAGCATGCTGTTTTTGTATCTCGGGGAGCAAACAGCAGGACCTCATGGCCAAGGCGACACAGGCCTTCTACCAGATTATATATAACCAGTTCCGTTCCTCCGTATCCTTTTGGCGGGATAGGTATAAACGGAGGTGCAATAATTCCTATTCGCATTCTTGATTACTACTCCTTGTTTATTATACATAGGTTAGATTATTAAATACTTTATGTCAATACAATTCAAACAAAATGAAAAAAGGTTATTTAAATCGATTTATTTTTTTTTAATAAAGAATATGTTATTATTTTTTAAAATAGGGAAGGGAGGAAAGCAGGATGATTATAAATTCACAATTGCTTGAAGAAACAGCGTTACAAATGGCGGAAAGCATTGAGGCGGGGAAATTTAAGAAGGCGGTTTATTTAAGTCGCCAGCTATCGCCTTCAAGAGCTGCATATATTCTTGAAGGGACGGAACCTGAAAAGGCAGGGCAGTGCCTGTTGAAGATGGATAAAAATTATGCGGGAAGGGTTCTTTCCAGGATGTCGATGGATTTCGCATCCAGTGTTCTTGAAACTCTTCCCTATCCCATTAAAGTAAAAATAGTTAACAATATTCCGGCTGACAATATTTTAGCGATACTTGAATCTCTTGATGAAGAGGAAGAAAAAAAACTTACGGGGCAACTTGAAAAAAAAATTCAGGATCATATTAGGAATATAAAAAATTACCCGGAAAACAGCGCGGGGCGCCTTATTTCGCCTTATTATGTTTCGGCATATGGACACCAAACCGTTAAAGAAACAATGGAAAGCATTCTATCCGCACCGCCGGAAATCGAGCATACGCCTTATGTTTATGTGCTTGACAATAAGAATAGGCCTGCCGGGGTTATTTCAATAAAGGATCTTCTTAGAGCTGAGAAAACGAGGCCGGTTAAAGACGTGATGAACCCGGCATTGGTAACGGTTTCGGTATCAGATAGCGATCATCAGGCTGCAGCTATAATAAGAAACCGCAAGTTAATGATGCTTCCGGTAGTAGACGGTAATGGGCAAATAGCAGGGGTAATAACCTTTGACGATGCTATGAGGGTGCTGTCAAACGAATCGGCGCAGTTGATTACGTCCCATTCTGCCGTTTCCCCCGAAGAGTCATTTTTCACACCGCCTGTTAAGGCGGTAAGGGGAAGGCTGCCGTGGATGGCGGCAAATGTGTTTCTAAACCTGGGGGCGGTGGCTGTAATCACCGGTTTTGAAGAAACAATTGCCAGGGTGGCTATACTTGCGGCTTTTATACCTATGATAACTGATATGGGGGGCAATGTCGGGATACAGGCTCTTTCTGTTGCTATAAGGAGCATAGCCATGGAGGAGGCCAGGATAAGTGATTTTAAAAAAGTAATAAAAAAAGAGGTTGCTGTAGGTATGATGAATGGCCTGGCGCTGGGACTTTTGTTTGCTTTTGTAGCCTTTTTTATGCGCGGGAACCCTTATTTGGGGCTTGTAGCGGGTGCGGCTCTCGGTATAAATGTTCTGGTGGCAGGGTTTGTTGGAGGAACACTTCCATTCTTGATAAAGTCACTTGGAAAGGATCCTGCAATGATGACAGGACCGGTTCTTACCACAATTACAGATATAACCGGTGTAAGCATATACCTGGGGCTTTCAACTGCTTTTATCGCCTTGCTTGCATAGAATAGATATTTATAAAACTTGGGATTTTAATTTCGAAAGAAGTGATATGTGATAACAATCCCGGTGGTATATCCTATGGTCATACCGCCTACTACGTCCATAAAATAGTGTGAGCCGAGTATGATTCTTGAAAAACCTATTAAAACAGAAAAAAAGAAAAAAAGCAGCGATGCCCAGTAGGATGAGAGGTATCCCCATAAAGTGCCGGCTGAAGAGAATGCATCCGTTGCATGCCCCGAGGTAAATGACTGGTACCTGGATCTTCCGGTGAAAAAACGGTATTGAAATCCTCTTCCCGGCCGGGACCTTCCAATCGCTATTTTGAATCCTCCGTTAATAATTATTGTAGCTATAAGCTGGACAAGAATATAAACAAGTCCGAGTTTCAAGACCTTTTTTCTTTTTGTAAAAATTCCGGTAAGAATAAGACATACAAAAAGGGTGTGATATAAGTGAATCCCGTAGTTTGAAATAAACCTGAAGATCGATTTTACCCAGGGGTTTTCTTTTCCGAATACTCTTATTCCACGGGAAATATTATAATCACCAAAAACAAATACGAGTATATTTGAAAAAATAAGTGTAAGTGCGATAATTGAAAGACCGATTAAAAGCTTTGCTGTTTTTATGTCAATTGCAGACTTGAGTAAAAGTTTTAATTGAGCTGAATTAAAACTCTGAGGGTTTTTTCGCCTATAGAAAATATCTTTTATTTTCATTTTAGGGGGCAGGTTAGAAAGAATATCAAATAAAACTGTGAAACTTCTCAATTCGTGGTGGCTTTTGTAAAGAAAAAATTCTTTTAATTTGGATGTTTTTCCGCCGAATATTCTGCTCATGGGCTCTTTTACTCTGGCGTGTTTGGGCAGCCGGATAGCTGCAATTTTATTGGCGGTTTTAATTAAGGCTCTTTTCTGTACTGGAAGTTTTTTTTGGTTTTTATGGTGGCCTGCAACAAAATCATTTTCATTTAGGTGCTTGTAGAATATTCCCGGTAGATGTAAAAAGTTTTCGTCCAACGAGTCAATAACTATAAATTTTTCCGTATAGACGAAGCATAGTGTTTTCAGCACTGAAGCGCTATATCCCGATATATTTCTTATATTCAAGGGGTCCTTATCAACTTTGTTTATATTAAATTCATTTATATTTGTTGAAATTTTATTTGTCTTATTATTAAAGAGGTATATTTTAGATAAGTTTAAATGTGTTTTCTCAAGAAGATTTTTATATGCCTTTTCTGATGACACAATTATGCTTGAGCCAGGGTAAAACTCACTCAGCTTAGATATGAAACGGCTAAGGTTATTTTTACCCGGGGCTGTTTCTGTGATAAGTATTGTTAAATCATCATAGTTCATTTTTCTAACGGTATAATTTTAATTATCATAAATCAGTAAATAAGTCAATTGTGGTTGTATTTGAGTAAGAAATTGTGTATATATAATATATAATGAATATAGTGAATTAAAGGAGGTGATTTATGAAGGTTAAAATTGATGAAGAAGCATGCATAGGCTGTGATTTATGTTCCCAAACAGTTCCGGATGTTTTTGAAATGAGCGATGAAGTAGCGGTTGTTATTCAGGATCCGGTTTCCGCAGAGAATGAAGATGAAGTAAAGGACGCAGCGGAGAGTTGCCCAACGGATGCTATAGCTGTGATTGAATGATAAAAAGTGAAACACCCCGCCTGTTTTTACAATAAAGCAGAAGATAATAAAGTTTTTTGCAAGCTGTGTCCTCATGAATGCAAGATTAAAAATGGCAGGTACGGGATGTGCCGGGTAAGGAAAAATATTGAGGGTGAGCTCTACAGCATGAATTACGCAGATGCCGTGGCTTTTAACACGGATCCGATAGAGAAAAAACCTTTGTATCATTTCCTGCCCGGAACACTTTCGTTTTCTGTAGCTGCAGCCGGTTGCAATCTAAGGTGTGATTTCTGCCAGAACTGGAGGATATCTCAGCATAAACCATATGAATGTTTTAAGAGTATATCAACTACGCTGTATCCGGAAGAAATTGTTGAAAGAGCCGACATGAGAGGAGCAGAAAGCATATCTTATACATACAGCGAACCCGCCATCTTTTTTGAATATGCCTATGAAACATCTAAGCTCGCTCATCAAAAAGGCTTGAAAAACATTTTTGTTACAAATGGCTTTATTTCGCTTGATGCTATTGAAAAAATCAGTCCGTATTTGGATGCAGCAAACGTGGATTTAAAGTATTTCAGCGAAGGTTTATATGCAGATAAAAGCGGAGGTGAATTGAGGCCGGTTCTTGATTCAATAGAAAAAATGAAAAAACTTGGTGTCTGGATAGAAATAACAACACTTATAATTCCCGGGGTGAATGATTCTCCGGATGAATTTAATAAAATTGCTTCTTATATAGCTTCACTTGATAAGAATATCCCCTGGCATATATCACGCTTTTTCCCCGATTACAAGTGTAAATATAAAAAGCCGACGCCATATGAGAGCATGAAGAAGGCTGCAAAATCGGGGAAAGAAGCGGGATTAAAGTATGTTTATATGGGAAATGTAAATAAGGCTGCGATAACTTGTTGCCCGGCCTGTTCGAGCGAGCTTATTCAAAGAGCCGGATTTGACATTACAGAAAACAGGATTTCGGAAAAGGGAAGCTGTCCCGATTGCGGGGAAATTATAAAAGGGGTTTGGGCATAAAATAAAAACCATTATGCCTTTTAAATGATTAAAAAACCCAGATCTTTCGGAATTAAAATGTTTCCTTTGTAATTCTTTCTAATTTCTTTTATTATTTCTTCCATCTTATAACTATGTTCTCCGGAAAAATGTACAGGAACAAGTTTCTTTATATTATTTAACGATGCGATTTTACCAAGTTCCAGGGCTGATGTATGTGTGTTGTCTAAAAACGGCATGGACTTTTTGTGTCTTGAGGGAGAAAAGCAGTCATGTATTAGACAGTCGGCATTTAAGTACCGTTTCTTCCTTCCGGGTAATGGTCCTGTATCCGACGTATATATGGTTTCGTTTTTGTTTTCTTTGAATAAAAATCCGGCTGATTCGTCTGTGTGCATTGTTTTGAATGTTTCAATATCAAGTTCATCTATATTTTTTCTCAATCTTTTAATGTTGCCTCGTAGATTGAATAGGCTTAAAAGGGTTTTTATTTTTTTTATGGTTTTATCCGGAGCATATATGGGGGGAGGTGTCGCGTATGGAGCGAAAGAATGAATTAATGACGGCAGACCGTACAGGTGATCAGGATGGGAGTGGGAAATTAAGATTGCATCAATATTCAGAAAGTTAAACGAGGCTCTGGCCAGTTTATGTACAATTGAGCCGGGGCAGTCTATAAGGACTCTTTTCCCTGAATACTTTACGAAAACGGCAGTATTATCACGTTCTGCAGTGGCTATTGCCGAGCTTGTTCCTAAAAAAACTATTTCCATAAAGTTATTCTATTTATTTTTTTAAGAGTGTAAAATAGAGTGAATTTGCAGTTGATAAGTCATAAAGTATAAGTCCGGCTCGGCTTCAATTTTTGCAAAAAAATGAGGAAATAGGTATAATTCTATTATGATTATAGAAATACCCGGAGAACTTGAAAGATTTGGCGCAAATATAATATATGAGCTTCAGCGCGTAATGCTGCTTGATTCCGGCTTGCGTAAGAAGTCTCCCGAAAAGGAGTCAATAAGCCTTCCATATTATAATATCTCTTATGAAGAATCGTATGCGATAGAAGAAAAAATGGCAATAGTTGTCCCTGTAAGAGATGTACCGCTTAAGCTTATTGAAGGAGTTCTTTTTGCCGTGCCGCATCATTGTGAGGTTATCGTGGTGTCAAACAGCAGCAAGGAGCCGGCTGACAGATTTATAATGGAGAAAAAGCTTGTTGACAATATTCGAAAGACGACAGGAAGGCCGATAACAATTGTATATCAGAAAGATAAAAAAATTGCCAGAGCCTTAAAAGAAGCCAATTATACCGAAATACTGGATAAAAAGGGAATTATAAAAGATGGCAAAGGCGAGGGGATGGTTCTTGCCATGGCGCTTGCAAAGATATCGGGAAAGAAATATATCGGGTTTATTGATGCTGATAATTATTTCCCGGGTTCGGTGCATGAGTACATTAAGGAGTATGCAGCGGGGTTTTCCATAAGTGAATCAAGGTTTTCAATGATAAGAATATCCTGGTATAACAAGCCGGAGATATCCAGAAATAACCTTTTTTTCACGAAACAGGGCCGATCTTCAGTGGTTACAAACAAATTTCTAAATAAACTGATAAGTTACTATACCGGTTTTGAAACGGAGATTATAAGGACGGGAAATGCCGGTGAGCATGCACTATCAACGGATCTTGCAATGGTTCTCGGGTATTCATCGGGTTATTCAATCGAAACATATCATTACATAAGTCTTATGGAAAAATTCGGCGGATTGGAAAAAGTTCCTGAAAAAAGAGTAATGAATGACTTTATTGAAATTTTCCAGGTAAATTCAAGGAACCCTCATTTTCACCAGAAGAAGGGTAAAAATCATATAAATAACATGATAAAAGATTCCCTAAAAGTGATGTATCATTCTCATGTGTGTCCTGACCCGCTCAAAAAAGAGATAATTCAGGAGCTGACATCACGAAATGCATTAAAAAAGGAGGAAAAACTGGAGAAAGGCATATATTATCCTCCTCTTTCCAAATTAAACTACAAGGCTTTTGAAAAAAATCTGCCTGAAGAATTAATTACAACTCTGAAATCCTGAAGCAGAATGAAGATAGTTTTTACGGATTTAGACGGAACTCTAATAGATTTCAAAAATTATTCATTTGAGGAGTCTCTTCCCTCGGTTGAAAAGTTAAAAAAACATTCAATTCCGTTAGTTTTTGCCACTGGTAAGACTCCTGCGGAAAATGAGTATTACCAGAATGTTTTCGGGTTGCACCAGCCTTTCATTACAGAAAACGGCTCTGCTGTTTACATTCCAAAGAAATACTTTGATTTTAAATACGGATATTCCAGGGAATGGGGTAAATATAATATAATTGAATTGGGTGTTTCATACAAGATAATTAAAAAAGCCATGAGAGAAATAAGAGAGAAGACAGGCTGCAATATAAAGGGCCGCAAGGAGTTGACTGCTGAAGAAGTCGCTAAAGAAGCGAATATGTCTTATGAGCTTGCCGAATTGGCCAGGAGAAGGAAATACAGTGAAAGTTTTTCCTTCGAGGGGAATATGGAAGTTGTCAGAAAAGCGGCTTCGAAATATTCATTGACGTTAGTGCACGGTGGTAAGTATATGAATCTTATAGGGTCCGGTGCGGACAAGGGTAAAGCCGCAGGTTTGCTTATTGGTTTATATAAAAGAAAATGGGGTGATACTGTAACCTACGGTATAGGAGACAGCGAAAACGATATTCCCTTACTCAGGTCAGTTGACAACCCTATTTTAGTAAGCGCCAAAAGGGTTTATGATGAGAAATTTTACCTGACTTCTTCAACAGGCCCTTCTGGTTTTGCCGAAGCGGTGGAGGATGTTATACTTCGGGAGCCTGAAAAGTGTCATTAGTTTCAACGTTTTTTGAGACCCGCGCATAATTATCAATCATCCTGTATAAGTGCATAAATGAAAAATCATAGCCTTTCAGGGCAACGTTAGTAGTATACCACAGAACCCTGGCTACCCAGAGTTTGAAAATGAGCTTTCTCCAGTCTTTGTCTCCTTGAACAAAGTTCTCGAGCATAGTTTTATAGGTTTTATACCATGCCGCATCATCCATAAAGTCAAAAATTGGGATCTCTTTATTCTTTTTCATGTTGTCTCTTACTTCCCCGGGAAAAAACTCAAGGAGCTCAAATTGTTTCTCAGTCCAGCCCTGCTTAAGGAGCAGGAGGGTTTTTTGTATGTCAAATCCCAGCTTGTGTTCAACCTCATTTGAAACGCTGGATGCGTGCTCTATTCTGTGTTTTATGTGCTTGATTTTCTTTTTTTTATCCTTCAGATTATAAATAACACAGAAACATTCGTAAAGCATTGATTCAAGGGAATCAAGCCCCGGATAAAGCGAATGACTTTTTCCTTCGCTCATATAAGCTTCATACATTGAAAACCGGTTCTTAATCATTTTGTAGGTGTAAATTGTGTCAATGCCCCAGTCTGATTGAATTATTACATCCTTATCCGAAATTAACTTCTCTGCCACTTTTTTTTCCATCAGAAGTTCGCCGCCCAGGGGCTGTTCGATAAAAGGAAGCTGAGAATCCGGAAAGAGTATTGAAAAACCGGTTTTCGTAATCATCCATGTTATCATAGCATCTGTTCTGGCGCGCGGAAAGTAGTGCCGTACAACGTCAAACCCCATATTGGCAGAGCGTTCTGATTCAAGGACCCATTTATATGAAAAGTTTTTTATGTCGGCGTCATAAAAGTGAATCCTCCTGCAGTTGGAGTTTTCCACGAAATATTTTAATGCGGTATTCATTCCGTCTCCTTTACCGGGCCTTTTGCTTCCAAGGCGCTCCTGGACCTTAAAAGTAATGTTTTTATCTTTTAAGCAAGGATCCTGCATAACTTTTTTCTGTGCTTTCTTGTAACACTCGTTTTTCTCTGCGCCTACGCATAGAACCTCATTAACAACCGGGAGCGATGCAGCAGTGCGTATGTTGTTTACGAATACGTCAACATCTTCAACCTTAAACGGAAATGATACGAGGCTTGTGTTTTTGTTCATTTTACTCTCCTTATTTTCCTATCTTCATCTATTTCAATAACTACGTCCGACTTTTCTCCAAGGGTTTTTTGTATGTTTATAATCCATCGTTCGTAATGGTTTATGAAGTCAACTATTTCTTTTTCTTTCATTGCGCTTTTGCCCTTCTTTCTTAGCTCTTTTTCCTGCTCTTCTCTTTGTTTATAGACTGTTTTTATGCCATCTATTTTTATCATTATCAGAAATCCGATGTATTTCCATAGCTTCGGATAATCTTCTTTGAGCCTTTTGTTGATATATTTTCTTGTCCTGCCGTTTGGAGAGTCTGATTTTTCCAGAATGTTGAAAGGGCGTTTAAGTTCGCTGTCAGGAATCGGTTCCTGACAGATATTCCAGCCTTCAAGTATGATTATATCCGGGGAACCCTTGAATATTTCCCATTCATTTGCCGGAGCCCTGTCACCCCTGCCGTTTTTTAGCCACTTGTTAAAGCGTGGCAGGGGGGTTTCTGACCCTTCTTTTGCTTTCAGAAGGTTATTAAGTGTTTTTAAGGCTAGAGGTATGTCATGGGTTCCCGGTCCTCTAACGTCCAAAAGCTTTTTATCGTTAGCTTCGCTTTTTCTTCTGTTATATGTCCAGTAAAAGTCGTCTATAGAGAGGGTAACCGTATTGATGTCATTTTTTCGAAGGTGATGTTTTATTTTTCTGCATAGTGTTGTTTTTCCGCAGCCGGGAGGACCGTTGATACCCGTAACCTTCTTTTCTTTTGCAGGGCGATTTATAAGCAAGCGGGAAAGACTTTTATATGAATCTTTTAATTCTTTCCCTTTTAGATTTTCCGGAAGTTGATTTTTCATTTCCTCTTTTCTTATAATAATATAAAAAACAATCTATTTTCAATATGTCGGTAAATTGAAAATAATTAGTTTAAATACTATACTTGTAATAAGTAAGAAGAAAAATTAGGAGGGCAATATGAAATCCATAGTAATGTCAGCAGCGTTCTTATTGTTGTTTCTGTTTTTTGCCGCATGTACGTCCGTAAAGGATACTCGGAGACCGTCTCCTGAAAAGGAGTATACGGATTTATTCAGGGAGGAAGAAAATAAAGAAGTTCCGGACGCCGAGCAGAAAAGACAGGAAGCTGACGATGAAATAGCGAAGGAATATGAAGAAACCGATATAACAGATGAGGATATTAAAAAATATATAGAGGCTTCACGTAATATTCAAAAGGTCGCTGTAGAGATCGATGAGAAAATTGATGAAATTGTAGGGCAATACGGTCTGGAGCTGGAAAGGTTTAAGGAGATAAGAGAGGCAAAGTATCAGGGAAGAGATATGGAGCTTGACGACGAGAAAAGGGAAATGTTCAAAATTGCCCAGCGAGATGTAGAAGAAATACAGCCGGAACTGCACAAAAAGCAGGAAAGAAAAATAAAGGATGCAGGATTGGATTTCCAGAGGTTTCAGGAAATATCAATCAGTGTTCAGCAGAACCCTGCGGTAAGGCAAAGATACATAGAGCTGGCAAAGTAAAAAAAGAATATAAGGGGAGAAGTACATGAGGAAATCAGCAGGATTTTTGTTTGTGGTTATTTGTTTTTTGATGTTTGCTTGCGCGGCCAGGGAGCTTGAACATGAAGAAGTTGATACGGACATGGCACTGGATATTTATGAAGAAGATATAAGCGAGGAAGACCTTAGAGAATATACGCGTATTACAGAAAAAGCTCAGAATGTAGCTGCTGATATTCAAAATACAATGATATCAGAAATAGAAAATGCCGGCTTGGAGGTGGAGAGGTTTCATGAAATAGACAGGGCTCAACTGCAGGCTCTTGATATTGAAGTTTCTGAAGAAGAGATGCAGAGGTATTCACAGGCAAGTGAAAAGGTGGAGGAGCTTCGGGAAAAGAATAAAAGAAAGCAGGAAGAGGTCATAGAAGACTCGGGAATGACGCTTGAAAGATATGAGGAAATTTCAGCATCGCTTCAGTATGATGAGGAACTTTATCAAAAATACATGTCAATACGCGATGAAGGTAAATAATCAGAAAAAGGAATTGGAAAAAAGCTGATGGCTGAATTAAAAAGATTCGGAATTTCAGCTGATAAGTATCTCGTTGAAAAATTTGATGATTATGTTAAGCGAAGGGGATACTCCACAAGATCCAAAGCGATTGAAGACATAATACGCGATTCATTGAAGAAGGAAGCAGTCTCCGCTGATAAGAAAGCTAACGGGGCAATAATAGTTGTATATAATCATCATAAACGGAATCTTGTTTCAAAAATCGTTGAGATACAGCACGGATTTCACGGAGTAGCAATCTGCAACCAGCATATACACCTGGATCACAATAATTGCATGGAAATAATAATTGTAAAGGGAACCGGAAAGGAAATGCAGCATTTAACAAATAAGCTAAGGTCTCAGAAGGGGGTTAAATTTGCCTCGTTGACGGTTGCCTGTCTTGAAGAATGCAGGCCCGAACATACTTTGAATACTTAAAAATATCTTAAAGAACAATCCATATTGCAAGTAGAAAATAAACTCCAAGGCCTATAACATCTATTGCGGTTGTGATTAACGGGCCGGTTGAAATAGCGGGGTCGATATTATGTTTATGAAAAAAAATAGGTAGAAAAACTCCCAGTACGGTTGAAATAGCCAGAGCAAGAGCTATCCCTAGTCCGCTGGCCCAGGCAATACTGGAAGTATACCGGTAGTTTGCAGCGATCCACAAAAGGATCCCGAATCCTGCGCTCATCAGCAACCCGGAAAGAAGCTCACCAGATGCTATTTCATGCCAGTTATGTTCTGCCCTGTTTAATGCCAGCCGCCGAACCACAACTGTTGAGGACTGCACTCCCACGTTTCCCCCCATATCCATGATTATTGGTATAAATACCGCAAGCGCCGCAACTTCGGCCAGAGTTCCTTCAAATATACCAATTATTACTGCGGCTGCTAAGCCGCCGGCAAATGATGTCATAAGCCACAGCCAGCGTGTTTTAACAGACTTAAGTATGCTTTTCGGTTCAAAGTCAAGCACCTCGGTTCCTGCTTTTATGGCGATGTCTTCATTTAATTCTTCATGGATTACATCTACGATATCATCAATTGTGATTACACCTACTAATTTGTCATCGTCATCTACAACAGGAGCCGAAAGAAGATCATAATGAGCGAATATATTTGCCACCCGTTCCTGGTCTTCTTTTTCATTGATCTTTATTCGATCGACAGTCCGGGTAATGTCTTTAATTTTTACATCGGGGTCTGATGCAATCAGTTTTTGCAGAAGTATTCCAGCTAAAAGATGTCCGGAAGAATCAACGGAATATACGGCATAAATGTTACGCTGATGTTCTTTATCAACGGAGTCCTGTATTTTTGCAAGCGCCTCTCTGGCTGTCATTTCCGGGGAGAGCGTTACAAAGTCGGTGGTCATCTTACCGCCCGCTGTGTGTTCCTCGTATTCCAGGAGGTCTCTCACGTCCCGGGCCTCTGTCCTTTTCATTACCGACAGAAGGCTTTCTGCTTTATATTCCGGAAGTTTGGCAAAAAGATCGGCGCGGTCGTCCGGGGCCATTGAATTAAGGGTTTGAGATATCTGTGAAGTGTTTAAATTGTCAAGGAGTTCTTTCTGATACTCCAAATCGAGCTTCTCGAATACTTCGCTTTGGAAATCTCTGCTGATTGATTCAAAAAGCCCAACTCTTTCCTCAGTGTTAAAATGATGCCATATCTCAGCCAGGTCAACCGCCTGCAGGCGGTCGAGAGCGGATTCTATCTCCTGGGAATTTGATTTCAGTAGGCGTTTAATTGATTTGACGGGAGTTCTTCTTCTTAATTTCATAAAAGGATCCTTGTTGCAAGAATAAAATATACACCCAATCCCAGCACATCAATTGCTGTTGTAATTATAGGCCCGGTAGCTACCGCAGGGTCAATGCTGAATTTTTTGAATCCTAAAGGCAGAATTACACCTGTAAAAGCTGCAAGCAGCATAACAGCTCCAATTCCCCCGCCTGTTACGAGCCATAATCTCGACATTTCTGAAAAAGAACCGTATCTTATATGAGATACTGCAGCCAGCAGGGCGGCATAGATAAGACTGAGAATAAAGCCTGTTGAGAATTCTCTTAAAAAGATACGGAGAATACCGGTGGGTGCTATTTTTTTAAACGCAAGCCATCGGACAACAACCGTTGATGATTGAACCCCGATAGTACCTCCCATATGCATTATTACCGGGATAAATGCAGCCAGGGCAACTGCCTGTTCAAGAGTCTGCTCGTAAGCATCTATTATTCCACCAGCTACAATTCCGCCTATCCAGGCAAGTAGCAGCCAGGGAACCCTTGTTTTCAGCTTTCCGGAAAGTTTCTGTCTGTGAAAATCTTCTGGATTAACACCTGCCATAAAGGCAATGTCTTCTTCAGCTTCGTCTCTTATTACATCTATTACATCGTCGATAGTAATGATTCCAACAAGCCTTTCATTTTTATCAATAACTGGCGCTGAAAGCATATCATAACGGGTAAAAAGCGCCGCTACTTCTTCAATATCCGTGCCGGCAAGAATTTTTATGTTCTTTACATCCCTGGAAATGTCAGAGATTTTTTCTTCAGGGTCAGCGGTAATAAGGTTCATGATGGAACAGGCTCCGGAAACACGTCCGCTATTATCAACTGAATATACCGCATTTATATTTCTTTGGCGCTCTTTAGGTATGGAGCCCTGTAGGTTAAGAAGGGTTTCCCTGGCGGTCATATCTTCATTTACTCCTGCATATTCTGTGGTCATTACACCGCCGGCGGTATCCGGCGCGTATAACATCAGGTTTTTTGCATCGCGGGCCGCTTCCGGCCCCATGGCCGCAAAAATATCTTTCAGCCGGCCAGGTTTTTGTCCTTCAAGTAAATCAGCTCTTTCGTCAGGAGCCATCAGGTTGATGATTTCGGCCAGCTCTGATGAAGAAAGGTATGAGGTTATTTCTTCCTGAAATTCTTTTTCCAAACGGCCCAGCAGGGATGCCTGCCGCTGAGGTTTTATAAGTGAAAAAAGAATATGCCGGTCGTGCTCTGAGAATTCTTTCCAGGCCAGAGCGATATCGACAGGCTCCATTTCATTAAGGATGTACCTCAACTCTCTTCTGTCCCTTTTGGACAGATAATATTTTAGATCCTGTGTCAGTAATTTTGCCAGATTCATCGGTTTTTAATTTTAATTATTTTTATCATATTAATAATTTCAAAATTACGGTTTGTTGTCAAGTTTCCCTTTTGACCTTTTTTTCTGATGAAAAATTCTTGAAATTGCTCCTGCAGATTTTGCAGATAAAATTTTATCCATTGCATTTTCCCTGTGAAGCGGGCCTGCGAGATAAGCGAGGGCTTTAAGGTGAATCTCTGGTGTTGCGTCTCTTGGACTCAGAAGGATGAAAAGAACCCGGGCTTTCTCTGTTGTATATGTCGTTTTCCAACCATTTTTATTTATCCCTAAAAATGCTGTTGATGAATTTATTCCGGTTATGTGCGCATGAATAAGGAGAGCTCCAGGGGTAAGTTCCATGGGTTCTTTGGAATTTTCTCCTGTGAGTTGCCTTGTAATTTCCATCACTGGAGCTAAATTATGTCCAAAACCGCAAGAAAGAAGAAGGTAGACAGCTTTTTTAAGTTCTGTGTTTTTAAGGTTAGGTTGTATATGGTGCGGAGGAAGCAGCGTTTTGTATTCGGAAGGATATACATCCGGGGATATAATAGATTTTGAGCAGGGCCGTTCGGGTGGATAGAGAACCACTAAGTTTATGTCTTTTATTTTTTCTGTTATAATTCGGGGCATTTTACTGAGAAGCGGCTGCCAGGCAATTCTGCCTTTGCGCACACTAAGAAGAACAAGAAGCTCATCTTTTTTTTTTATATTGTTTTTAATAAAAACAGGTGTGTCATTCCAGTTTGTAATGCTCAGTTCTTCGGTCTTGATTTTTGTCTGGTTTTTCTCAAGGATACTTCGAATATGTCTACGGGTATCCGGTATGGCTGCAATTGACATTGATACTCCCATCTGCTGCGCAAGTGTTATTGCCGAATTCACAGCTGTTGTGAAGCCGGGCTGGTATTCGAAAAGGGGAGGAACAGCAAGAATAATTCGTTTAAAAGTGTTTACTGGATTAATACAACGGCTTATCAGCAGCATTTGAGTGCTGTCGGTCTTTACGCTGTCAAGGATATGTCCGAATGTCCGTGAGTGAGAAGAGACAGATCCTTTCCATCCGGCAATTATAGTTGATATTCTCAGGTCTGTGGAAGCCTGTTTTATGCCTGAGGCGACATCCAGGGCGGATCTGGTTACGGGGGTTACCGGAACATCTGCAGAGAGCGCCTTGACCACGGCTGAACCGAGCAGTTTTTCTGCCTCGGCTATTCGCTCTTCTGTTTTATCTCCCGATTGTACAACTGTTAACGGGTAAAGAGGTTCGTGTGAATCTTTTTTTCTCATCATCATGGCAAGACTCATCAGCTCTTCTGCGGTATGTGGATTTGCGAGCGGTATAAGTATGCGTTGAGATCTTCCCGTAGAACTGTATGGCTTATTTTCTTTTGAAAGAGCTATTTTTCTTGCATATTTATCTGTCAGCCATGATCCGGATAGGCTGGTAATCAGTATCATAATAATTGTTCCTGTCAATACCGGTTCCGTGAATATGCCTATGTTATACCCCACGAGTACAGCTGCCAGGGTTGCGGCGGCCTGGTTGACAGTGAGTCCATATATAAGCATGCCTTCATTTTTAGTGTATGAGAGAATTTCTTTAGTCATAAGTGCTGCCAGAAATTTGGTTGTCATTCCGGCAGTTACCATTGAAAGAGCGATGAAGGCCGCAGTGCCGCCAGTAAGGAGAAGGTTTATATTCACCAGCATCCCCACTGATATTAGGAAAAACGGTATAAATAAGGAATGTCCCACAAACTGTATCCGATTCATTAGAGTGCTGTTTTCCGGAATCAATCTGTTTAGTACGAGGCCCGCTAAAAAGGCGCCTATTATAGGGCGATGTGAAAAAGTCAAAAACAGTTGAGTTGTCGACGATAAAAAGGTATAATATGGGTGTAGAGATAAGAGGAAAGCGCAAGGAAAAAGCCGAAAA
>SL_5KL_010_SEDDRAFT_10000027_pt1 | contig 72526 bp, 69 predicted proteins | sample SodLakKL_010_SED_FD_9118 | JGI IMG/M metagenome (IMG submission 9118)
ATAGCCTGTTACACAACTGCAATATGATTACATGAATAAAAATCTTTTGTTTTAGAAGTAGGGGTAGGCCAGACCAAAGCTTTTTTGGTCTGGCTTCATTCCCTATCTATGACAAAAACAACCACTTCAAAAGAGAAAGAACTGCGCAATAAAGTTTTGCATTTTGTGAAGAAGACAAAAGACGATGGATACCCGAAACATCCGGAAAAGCCTAGTCTATGGACATACAAAAAACTGCACGATAAAACTGGATACTCAGAACCTTATCTCAGATCAGTAGTGGGAGATATATTGATTTCATCTGTCAATCAGAGAAGACGGTACGTTATTTGGAAAGGACATTTTGACGAACTAGCCGATCGATATGGATTCATCGATGTAGATGGCATAATCTTCCATAAAAAGGGCGAGACTAAACCTGTGTTGAGATACCTAGCCAAGAAAAAAGATGCCGGTATCTTGCCAGAAGAAGCTAAAAAGCATCTTGGCCGAAACTGCTACCGAGCGTTGAAGGAATTAGCTGAAGAAGAGCTACTCGTCAGAAAAAAGGTACACGGAAAACTCGTATACTTACATCCAGCCAGAGAAGACATCCAGAAGAAGAATAGGATATGTAATAAACGATTGAAACCAAAGGTGTTAGAAGAAACCTCTTCTAATGAGATCATACCGATAGAAGATGTCACGAAAACTTTGACCGACCTGCAATTACCCGACTCTCTAGGCAACGATGATGAAACTTTATCCGCTCTTTGCATAGGTTTGGTAAAGAAATTCAAAGCCGCTGATTATCGGGAATTACAGACCATGATAGAACTAGATTCTCGTCTACAGGGAGCCTGTTTGATGGATGACGATGAAATACCCAGCTACAGCACGCTCTGCCGCTATATCAACGACTTGGACACAAAAGGACTGTTGGACCTCTTCAGCAAACTTGTTGAAATGCTGTACGATGAAGATATCGTTGACGGCGATTATCTAGTCGTCGATTCAACGCATATCTTTGCATGGGCCAATACCCGTAAAAACATCGAAAACGGCGAAGTCGAACAAGCGTACTGGGGGCATCATGAAGACACCTTTTACGGATACAAACTTCATCTGGTCGTTGATGCTCAGGCTGAATTACCGCTCGCTTTGTTTTTGACACCAGGAAACGAGGCTGACTCGACCATGTATGTTCCACTTGTCCAAAAAGTAAAAACATACGACTTTGAAGAGATAAAAGCTGTCTACGCTGATGCCGGATACGATTCCAAAGATCTTCGTGAAGCGACCATCGAAGAACTATCAGCGAGTCTCTATACGGTTCTGAATCCAAGACGAGATGAAGTAAAAAAGTCGATAAAAGAGGAGATCAAAGAAGCTTTCAAAGAACATGGTGAAGACATCGAATGTGTCAAAGATGTGCTTGAACGTATACCTCAAAAGCTTCTCACCGCTTTTGGGATGGATCCTGGTAGTGATAAGGAGAGCAGTATCTTGGGAGCGATACGAGAAAGGTTGAACCGACCTTTCCGATCTTCTGTAGAAAGAGTGATCGGCCGATTGAAAAATGTGATGAACATAGAAAATCCTAAAACACAGGATTTTGAAAATATCTGGAGAAATATGCTAATCTCTTTTATCGGGATGAATTTGACAGCATTGACCGCAAAAGAGATCGGTATGGAGGAAAAGAAACTCAGCTTGAGTTCAGTTTACTGAGATACTTCTCTAAAAAGCGGACGAACTACGATCGATTAGTTTGGACGCTCTCCTAAGGAACGATAATCCACAAAACTAGGGGGTCTTATCACCTTAGGAGAGAGATAAGGGAGATTATACGAAGATTTTTCACTCTTTTGAGAGTTCTCTACCTGCTATTTTCTCTTGCTTAGAATCAAAGTGTAGCGTGTAACAAGCTATTACTATCTAGTCGCGGTTTTCATGCACGGTGCTTTCAACTTCCTCGCATCCGTTAATCTATTATACAGGGGAAGGATGTCCTTGTTAGCTCTGGTAATGGCGATAACCTTTGCGTTACTTTCCATAAGATTCGTAAGAAAAAAGATAATCGAACTGGATAGAAGGTGAGCCGACCAGACAGATCAGAGGTGCATAAATTGGTAACGCATTTTCCCAAGAAAGGAAAGAAGTCCGAAGATATCATGGAACGGATTATCTCAGAGAAGGAGAAGGACATGGATTTTTCTTCAGGGAATATTTTTGGATCCATGTGTACCGAGCCTCTGGAAATAGCTAAAGAAGTTTATCTTAGATTTATAGGATCTAATTTAGGTAATCCTGGATTATATGAGGGCACGCAAGAACTCGAAAGAGAAGTTCACGAAGCCGTTGCCTCTTTGATAAATGCAGAAGCAGCGAAGTCCCTTTCTGTGGGAGGCGGAACAGAAGGTAATATCATCGCGCTGTGGAGAGCTAGAGAGCTCAGTGGAAAAAATAAGGTCCTCCTCCCGAAGAGTGCCCACTTCTCGTTTAAAAAAGCCTGTTCGATGTTAAAGATGGAACCGGATCACGTCTCACTCACCGAAAAATATACCATGGATCTAGAGGAACTAGCTGAAAAGATAGACGATGAAACCGCTGCCGTAGTAGGCATAGCCGGGACCACTGAACACGGCGCTATAGATCCTATAAGAAAGATCGCGGAGTTGACCGACGATATCTATCTTCATGTTGATGCGGCCTTCGGTGGATTCGTGATACCTTTTTTAAAAGAATCGGGCCACGACCTGCCTGATTTTAGCTTTGAAATCGAAGGCGTGGATTCTTTGGTTCTAGACCCTCATAAGATGGGTATATCTCCCGTCCCTCTGGGCTTATTGTATTCTAGGCACGAAGATCATATATATATCGATTCGCCTTATCTGACCGGGCAGCGCCAGAAGAGTATCAGAGGGACCAGGGCCAGTGCTTCGATACCTGCCTTTTGGGCTACTCTGAATTACCTGGGTAAGGAAGGTTATAAAAAGATGATATCTCGATGCATGGAGAACACTTACTACTTACTAGATAGGATGAAGGAAGAAGGTTTTGAGCCCACCACTGAACCTTACATGAATATAGTCTCCTTCAAGTATGACGAACCTAAGAGGATGGTTAACGAGATGGCCGAAAGAGGCTGGAATATATCAAGAACGGTAAACCCACCAGGATTACGCTTCGTGATCATGCCTCATGTCACCACTAAAAAAATAGATGAAATCGTGAAGGACCTGGGTGATCTGAAGTGAACCGGGTGGAAGTGGGCAGTTATGAGTTCGATGTAGGGTCCGCCAGAGAAAAATTGGCGGCATCGGGTGTTGAAAAAATACTGCTCCAGATCCCTGATGGATTTAAGATAAAAGCGGATGTATTTATGGATTTTTTTGATCAGGATGTGATCATATGGGGCGGTTCTTGTTACGGCGCATGTGATCTACCCAAAGATATAGGATGTGCGGATGCACTTCTGCATGTAGGGCATGCAGAGATACCCAACGTGGTTCCTGATTATCCCGTAGTGTATCTCGAGGGTAGATGTAGGATATGGAACGATCTACCCAATGAACTTTTAAAAAGGATAGATGGAAAGGTCGCTCTTTACGCACCTGTACAACACATACATCAGATCGAAAAAGCGGCAGAACAGATAAGGAAAAACAACTGCACTCCTATCATAGGTGACGGAGATAAAAGGATCAAATACCCAGGACAGATATTGGGCTGCAACTACTCGGTAAAAGAGGATGCGGATCATCATCTTTACATCGGAACAGGTAGATTCCATCCGTTGGGACTCTCTTTTTCACTTGGAGAAGAAGTCTGGATCTTTGATCCCGTAACTGATAATTTGGATAAGATAGGCGAGGAAGAAAGAGACGCCTTCCTAAGAAAAAGATATGGGATGATAGCACAGGCATTGGAGTCCGAAAAAATAATGGTGATGGTATCTACAAAGCCAGGACAGTACAGGGAAAGGCTTGCTAAAGATACTCTAGCTCGAGGTAGAGAAGTCGGTAAAAACATGCTCCTGACACGGTTCGACGAGATGACTCCCAAAGAAGTGGATCAATTCAGATGGGATTGTGCTGTCTGCACCGCCTGTCCCAGGATAGTACTGGATGATGGTGATAGTTTTAGAACGATCATGCTGACCCCTGAAGAATTTAAAATAGCTTTGAACTTAAATGAAGAAAAAGATTGGACCATGGATGAGATAACGAAGGTCTTGTAGTTTTCTACTGGTTATCGTCTTCGGCCTCGGCCTCGATCAATTTTCCCCTTTCTTTGTAAGTCGTTATTATCATCATGGAACTAACATGTTTGACTCCTTCAAGCGTTGAAGCCTCTTTGACCAGAAAATTTTTCATGTGGTCGTAATTTTTGAATCTGGCTTTGACCATCATGTCTACTTCGCCGGTCACGAGTAGTACATCCTCCACGTTGTGATAATTCGCCAATTCTCCAGCAACTTCGTCTGATCTTTGAGGGTCGATCTCTAATGAGATCAAAGAACTAACTCCTCTTCCTTCATAGTAAGTAGATATGACCTCTTCGTAATCATCCTGATTTTCAGCTTTTGTCATAAATATCACATCTTCATCTATAGAGTAGTTCCAAGCTCCTCTTGTATGTCTTCATAAACCTGCTGGAGTAGGTTTTCAAAGTCTTCGTTTTCATATTCTACATATCTTCCTAACCCACTCTGTATCTTAGCTTTGTAGGAGTCATTTTCCTTGATTATTTCGATCGAAGCGAGTATTTCTTCCATCCAGCCACCTCTTGTGTGCGGTTTAGGAGGGTCATATATTTAAATCTTTTCTAAGATCGGCTCAGTAGAAAACCTCTACGAGAGTAAACCAGAGCCCGCCGGTGGTAATGAATCCCTTTGGGTAAAAATGAACATAGAAAATCTTAATAGTCACGCCTAAGCCCTAATTCCCCGACCTTTGAGGTCGTGGGATACAGGGCGCTAAATATCTGTTCTAGTAAATTTTTTAGTCAAAGAGCGCGTTCTCGACTTGGCGGCGCGCCCCTGCGGGGCGCTGTAGAAACCGCCAGGAGTCGAGAAAAAATGACAAGCATGCGTTCATATAGCCACGGCTTTGGCCAAAGCCTGTATCATGTAGTGATAAGCCCCTATAAACGTTTTCGGATGTTTCGCTGGAACTTGTTCCAGCTATAGAAGGAAAAAGAATTTTTTCCTTCGATCCAGAGGTCTGACATTCGGAAAAAACTGGAAAGCATTTTATTGGAGATTGCTGAGAGACACGGTTTTCAGATCTATGAGATGAGTATAGAGGAAGACCATGTTCACATCTTTTTAGGACACCGCCCTTCACAATCGATAGCGGAAGTAATACAATATTTGAAGGGCGCTAGTTCAAGGCAGCTAAGAAAGGTCTTCCCAGAATTGAAAGGGTATGATGAAAACCACCTTTGGTCGGCAGGTAAATGCTTTCGACCAATTGGTGAGATTACACCTGAAAAAGTGGAACATTATATCCAGGAATCTCAATCTCATCACTACACAAATAATTCTAATGATTCAATGGCTATACAAAATGAATCAAACCATTCCTCGGGGACTCCTCAAACATCTTTACAAGACTTTGCTGGTCAATAAGTGAGGATGCCCCAGGCTTTAGCCTGGGGAGTACTCACCGAAGAGGAAGACCTTGTGCTTCGTGCTTGGTTCTTTGAACTGGTGACCGAACAAGGTGGTGTGTACACCGATTCCAAGCTGAGCGGTGCTCCAAACAAATTGATAGCGGGTGCGAACTACACATTTTGGGTGGTTTTTGAGATACCCACGGATGAGATCGGAGACCAACTCAGGTTCGAGCCGAGCTGGTTCCTCGAGGAGCCCTTCGTTGGAGATATACCCGATTACAAGTGAATCCGTGCTGGAACAAAATTACTAAATATATCGATCCGTTCAAAGGGAATATATGACCTCCTCGGATAATAAAAGAAGCCGTATCCTTTCTATACTGACAATTTCCATCTTGATGGTATCCGTGGCGGCCGTGGGTTTTTCAGGACATGTCGAGGCGGGAGAAAACGATGTAGAATTTACCATACTGCATACCAACGACGAGCATTCTGCGCTCATACCTCACTCGCCCGCCGTGGATCACGATCCCGGAGATGCCGAAGATCCCACTATAGGCGGATCCGCCCGTCTTGCCACCGCCGTGAGGGAGGCGCGGGAAGAAAGAGACGAAAACGTGCTGCTGTTCAACGCGGGGGATTTCTTGGGTGGAAGCGCTTTCGGATGGCTCGCACCTGAAGAAGGGTACGCCGTGGAACTGCAGTTGATGCAGGAGATGGGGTACGACGCAGTGATAATAGGCAATCACGAATACGATTATGGAACCGACGTACTGGCCGATTATCTGATAGATGCAGGTTATCCCGAAAAACATGAAGATACGACGGTTCTGGCTTCTAATACCGAGGCGCCGGCGGAACATCCGTTGGCCCAAAAAGATCTTTACAGGGACACGGCTCTTTTTGAATTGGATGGAGGTATCACCCTGGGCACCTTCGGTCTCATAGGAAAAGATGCGGTGGAAGTTTCTGCTTTCACCGACGACGTAGAGTTCACCTCTCAACACGAGACCGCGGACAGGATGGTAAACAAACTTGAAGAAAAGGGAGCGGATATAGTCGTTGCGATCACTCATTCCGGGGTCGACGAGGACAAGGAGCTCGCCCGGGAAGTTCCCGGTATCGACATAATAGTCGGAGGACACTGTCACACACCGCTGTACGAACCCATAAAAGAAAGCGATACCGTTATCGTTCAGGCCAGGTCTCGTTTGGAGTACCTGGGCAGTCTCGATTTGGCCTACGATACGGAGACTGGAAACTTGAGGGTCCTCAACCAAGAGAACGGCAGAGACTTTCTTACAAAGATAGACGGTCGCTTCCAGCCGGACCCGGACATATCCCAAAGTATAAACGGTCACAAAAAAGGATTGAATGAACTGGTGAGTGAAAAAACCCATGGCAGATACCAGGATGTTATGGAAGTCGTAGCTCGCTCGGATTTTACGATCACTAGGGATCCACCCATGGAGGAAACTCCCATGGGAAACTTCGTCACAGACGCCATGCGGTCGGTGACCGGAAACGTTACAGGTGAGAGAGTGGACGTGGCTATCCAGGCCAACGGCAACATAAGAGGAGATATAGTGCCTGGGAGCATGCCGCGGGGAGCTCTCACGTTCTACGACATAGTGGAGACCGTGGGTCTGGGATATGGAGACGACGGTTATGCGGGTTATCCAGTTGTCTCTCTTTATCTGACCGGGGAAGAGGTCAGAAGGGTTCTCGAGGTGGCGGTCTTACTGGAAGAGCTTATGAGCAACTCCTATTTTTTACAGTTCTCCGGAGTGCGCTACGAATACGCTCCGGACAACGCGGTGCTTTTCACGGTACCTTTCATGGACCTGCCCATACCCACTGGACGTGCGGTCACCGAGGCCGAACTGTATACCGGCGAAGGTATCCAAGATAGCGAGGAATACACAGAGTTGGAAAAGGGAGACGAGAGATTGTATCACGTGGTCACCGATTCACATGTACTCTCATTTTTACCCGTCATAGGAGATATGGTCTCCAGTTTAGAAGTCCGACCTAAAAACCGAGAAGGTGAGAGAGTACATCCCGACGATTTTGACCTGCTCACCGTGCATCGGGAGGACGACACAGAGTTGAAGGTGTGGGAAACCGTTGTAGAACATGCGGCTTCTCAGCCAGAAAAAGATGGAATACCGTCCATACCGGAATACTATGCAGATAGTTCCGGACGTATGAATCGAACGTGGTCGTTCCCATACGTATGGTTGATCTATATCATCTTGGTGATAGCGGCTCTGGGTACCGTCGTATTGATCATCAGACGGAGAAAGAAGATCGATACTTCCGAAGACGACTGATAAGGTCCGAGTTACAGGAAAAACTACCTGATTTTTTACCTAAAACAGTGTAGGCCTCCCATCGTAGAGTATGTCATCTATATCGATATCGCTTATTCACCTTCTTGTATCATCCCGATCGTGATGATGTCACTCCAACTCTTTCAACGACTCCAGTATGCTCTCGGATAGAGAAGGGCCGATACCGTTGAGGCGGCATAGTTCCTCCTGGGAAACCCCTTGTAGGTCTTGGATCGATCTATAACCGTTTTCGTATAAAAGCTCGGCTTTGGAGGTGCCCACCCCTTTCAATCGCTTCAATCCTTCTATAGCATCTTCCTTGTACATATCCCCTTCTTCCTCTTCATGCGTATCTTCTACAGTGTCTTCGAAGTCCTGACCTCTCTCCTCTTCATACGTATCTTCTACTGTATATTCGAATTCCTGATCAATATCCTCTTCATACGTATCTTCTACTGTGTCTTCGAAGTCCTGACCACTCTCTTTTTCATACGTATCTTCTACAGTGTCTTCGAATTCCTGACCACTATCCTCTTCATGCGTATCTCCTATAGCATCTTCCTTTGGTGCTTCATCGGATTTTTTTTCCTCTTCGAGCTCATTTATCTCTTTCTCCAATTCGTCCTTTTTCTCTTTCAAGTCAGAGATCTGGTAAAAATATTTAGCGGTATTATTTTCCATCAAGTCCCTTTCTTTTTTCAATGATTCGATCTCCTCTTCGAGCTCTTTTTTAGCTTTTTTCTTTTCTTCTATCCCGTACTCTTTTTTAACCATCATGGTCGGTTCTTTGCTCGTACCCTTATCTCTTCCCAAGGCAAACAACACGCCGAATACAAGAGCTATGAACACTAGGAGCAACAGTGTGACCCACCACGGTAACAAGAGACTCTCATCACTAACGGTGATGGTCAGGTCCGACGTGCTCCCCCTGACCTCCTGGTTATCCACACATCTGATCTCCAGATCGAGATCGTCGGTTTCGTCCACATCCCAGATGAAAAATCCTTCCCTGGTTTCACCAGGACCTACGGTAAAATTTTCTTCTTTGCTGACCACCTCTCCGTTCACCAGAAATTCGAGATCCACTTCGTCCTGGATGGCGCCGGGATTGGTGACTTCGAAAGCTATCACGGCCCTGTCTCCCCGTTTGAGTTCTTCTCCTTCATGGATCGAAGTTAGCTCTATCTCCAAGGAAGGCCTCTCCAGGATAGTCACGACAGCTTTGTCCCGTAAGTTATCGATGCCGACTTCGAGTTCGTATTCCCCTGGCTCCATACCGCCGGTATCCACTAAAAACTCACCTATGTATGTCTCTTCTGCTGCCGGACTATACCGAACAGCCATCACCGAACCGTCTCCACTAGAGTAGACCACCCCGTCGTTGTAAAACAGCGAGTTAACTTCACCATCATGCTCCCTATGCATCCACGATATCTCTTCGTCCTCTACGTGGTATGCCATCACCGTAGCGTCCTTACCCCCAGAGTAGACCACCCCGTCGTTGTAAAACAGCGAGTTAACGTCGCCATCATGCTCGTTATGTATCCAGATCTTCTCTTCGTTCTCTACGTGGTATGCCATCACCGTAGCGTCCTTACCTCCAGAGTAGATTACTCCGTCGTTGTAAAACAGCGAGTTAACGTCACCGTCATGCTCGTTATGCGTCCAGATCTTCTCTTCGTCCTCTACGTCGAAAGCCACCACGGAACCGTCTACCCCACCTGAGTAGATCACTCCCTCGGCATAATAAACTGAGTTAACGGAACCCTTGTGCTCGTTATGCGTCCAGAGCTTCTCTTCGTCCTCTACGTCGAAGGCCACCACGGAACCGTCTCCCCCAGAGTAGATCACTCCATCAGCATAAAAAACCGAGTGAACGGAACTCTTGTGCTCGTTGTGTGTCCAGAGCTTCTCTTCGTCCTCTACGTCGAAGGCTGCCACGGAACCGGCTACTCCACCTGAATAGATCACTCCGTCGTTGTAAAACAGCGATCTAACTTGACCATTATGCTCTTTGTGCATCCAGAGCTTCTCTTCATCCTCTACGTCGAAGGCTACCACGGAACCGTCTACTCCCCCAGAGTAGACCACTCCGTCGCCGTAAAACACTGATAGAGCCTGGCCGTTGTGTTCGTCATGGCGCCATAGAAGGTAGTCCGTTCCCAAGGTGACCTCCTGGCTGTCTTTTAACTCACCGTTGACCGCTAATTCGATGGTTTTTGTCTCCTGAAGATACACATGGTGACTCACCTCGTACTCCACCGAGACCTCTTCGCCTTGGACCACCTCGTCATCATGATGGATTATGTTCACTTCTAAATCGCCCGTATCGCTCTCCACTACATTTACCGCTGAGCCGGAAGCGAGTAAACTAACCATGAAAAGCGTCAGGACGACTACTACCAATTTGGATTTGATTACCACGGTATTTTCCTCCGTGCCCTTAACGAAAACCCTATCAGCGAAAGCATATTTAAATCTATTTCTTGTCAATGAGTCGCTCTTCTAGGATTTGGAGCCGTAGAGAAGATAAAAAATATATAACATGGCATCTCTCTCGCTATATAAGGTACCATGGAAAAAGAAAAAGAACGAGCTAGGATATGTATGTGTCTCGGGGGTGCCGTGGGAGAAAAGGATTTTGCAAAGATAAAGGACAAGATAAAGGATTTTTCAGGAGGACAGATAGAACAAAGAGTACCTGACGAGATCCCCACGGACGATGTAGGAGACATACCTTTTCAGATGATGTGTTCCAAGTATAACTCGGATGAGCAAGGATTCACTTGTCATTTCAACGCGAACCTTTCAAAAGAAGAAAAGAAGGTAAAGGATTTCATCCGATTCCTAGAGAAGATAGACGAGGATTGGAGTGACGATCTGTTGGAAAAGATAAGGACCCAACACCTCTCAAAACAGTGCAGGAACTACAAGAATATCTTCGTACGTGTAGATATGTCCCTACCTAAAGAAAGCACCAACCAGAAAACCTTCGAAGATATAGATCAAAAACTCAAGGATATCTCAGACTTTTTATTAGACGTAGAAGACCTTATAGAGATATCGTCGGGTTACGTCTGCAATTCATACTATTATCCTGAAGAGGAGTACGCACTGGAACTCGGCCTCAACGATCCCAACGACATCTACATATCTTCTGAAACATCCGAAACCATAGGGAGACCACAACTGACCGGGCTGCATCTAGACCTGGATTTTATGGATTCAAGATCGGGCCTCAAAAAAGGAGAGATAAGTTACATGGATGGGCACTATTGGATAGGATTAGAAAAAAAGTGTGACGTCCATGACCTATCGAGTCTGATATTGGATAATTTGGTCTTATCCGATAGGCTGAACAAGACCTTCGTAAAAAGATCATAGGTTTTTTGAAAACGGTTAAATAGTGCGTAGCAACATAAATCTCTTCATGCCGAAGATTATCCAAGCTGAAGATCCCGCCACCGGAGAGGTCGTAAGATCGTATAAGATGGCCACGGATGAAGAGATATCGAACAGATTTGAAAGGTCTAGAGAGGCTTTCGTTAAATGGAAGAACACTCCTGTGGAGAGAAGATGCAGATATTTAGGGAACATGAGAGAAAAGATAGTCGATGATCTCCACAACATCGTAGAAGTCATAAAGAGGGATACGGGTAAACCGGACACGGAAGCCCTGATGACCGATATCTTTGGGACTTTAAATTTTATAAAATATTACGAGAAAAACTCTAAGAAGATCTTGAAAAGAGAGAAAAGAAAAACCTCCTTGGAATTTTACAAGAATACAGCCTATGTAGAATTTCAGCCGTTAGGTGTTGTTGCGGTGATCTCACCTTGGAACTATCCCTTCCAGCTCTCTTTGGTTCCCGCGGTTACGGCGTTGGCAGCCGGTAACACCGTGATACTGAAACCTTCCGAGATTACTCCTATCACGGGTGAAAAGATAAAGAGTATAACAGCTAAAGCCGGTCTTCCTAAAGGGGTCTTCCAGGTGATACAGGGTGACGGTGAAGTGGGCCAGAAGATCATCGAAAACGAACCCGACAAACTGTTCTTCACAGGAGGGACTGAAACGGGTAAAAAGGTGATGAAAAAAGCTGCAGAACACCTGATACCTGTAGAACTAGAACTGGGTGGGAAGGATCCAATGATCGTATTCGAAGATGCAGAGCTGGAAAGGGCCGCGAAAGGCGCCGTCTACGGTTCCTTTACCAACGCCGGTCAGATGTGCGTATCCGTGGAGAGACTATACATCGAAAAAAACGTCCAAAAATCTTTCGTCAGTAGATTGAAGGACGAAGTCCATAAAGTTAAAGTAGGAAACCATGAAGAAGCCGAGATGGGGCCCATGATCCACGAAGGCCAGATAGACACTGTAGAAGAACACATAGACGACGCGGTTAAAAAAGGTGCCGTTCTGCTCACCGAGTTCGAGAAGGACGACATGTACCTTTACCCTCAGATATTGGTCAACGTGGACCACGGTATGAAGGTGATGAAGGAAGAAACTTTTGGTCCTGTCCTACCGGTGATGTCGTTCCAGGGAGAAGGAGAGGCGGTAAAGCTGGCCAACGATAGTGATTATGGACTCAACTCCAGTGTTTGGACGGAGGATAAGAAAAAGGCTGAAAGAGTGGCGGCAAGATTGGAGACAGGGAACTGTTACATCAACGACGTTGTGAAAAATATAGGTGATCCTCACCTGCCCTTCGGAGGAGTTAAAAACAGTGGTATAGGTCACTACCACGGTCCGGAAGGTCTTAGATCATTCACCGAGCCGAAATCGGTGATGATAAACAAAAATAAAGGTGCCGAGATCAACTGGTTTCCCTACACTGAAGAGATGTACCAAGATATCAAGGACTTGACACTTGTGAAACATGGAGGATCGGGACCTTTTAAAAAGATAAAAAAACTCATTAAATTGTGGAGAAAGATGTGATATTTCACTTTCCCTTCCTTCTCTTTCTATCCTGATAAGAGCGTACCGCTCGTAGGAAATCTATCTTACGGAAGCCGGGCCAGTAAACATCGGTGAAGTAGAGCTCCGAGTAAGCGGCCTGCCAGAGTAAAAAGTTAGATATCCTTTCTTCCCCACTGGTTCTCAATATAAGGTCCGGGTCGGGAAAATCGGAAGTGTAGAGCCTGTCGGATAACACTCTTTCGTCGATATCTTCGACTCGTATCTCCCCTCTTTTCACCTCTTCGGCTACTTTCCGTATAGCCTGCACTATTTCCTCTCGTCCTCCGTAGCCCACCGCTATATTGAAAAAATACTCATCGTAATCCTTTGTTCTCTCCTCGGCATAGGCTATGGCCTCTTTAACGTCTTCGGGCAGTTCTTCGATGTTACCTATGGCTCTTATCCTTATCTTTCTTTCATGCACCCTTTCGTCCTGGGCCGCCTTTTTAAAATTCTCCTTGAAAAGGTCCATGAGATCCCTGACTTCCTTTGAATCTCTTTTAAAATTTTCAGTGGAAAAAGCATAAACGGTCAAGATCTCTATATCTATATCGGTGCACCACTCCAACATCTCCTCTAGTTTCTCCCTTCCCTTTTCATGACCCGAGCCTTCGTCCAGCCCTAGTTGTTTAGCGAACCTGCGGTTACCGTCCATTATGACGGCCAGGTGAATCGGAAGATCGCCCTTCTTCTTTATCTCCTTTATAAGTTTCTTCTCGTAAGCTTGATATGCCGTGTCGGAGATAGTCTTGGATATCTCACTGATGGGGAGTCACCAAACTAACTATGAGAAAGAAACACTATAAAAAGATATTGTTTTTGTTTTGGACTGTGAAACGCCTCATCATAACCATTAAATACTCTATCACCCATGCGGCAATCAGGTGGTTTGTATGAAAGATAAAAAATTATATATTCCAGGACCCACGCAGGTAAGAGATGAAGTTATAAAAGCGATGGATGAGCCGATGTTTGGCCACCGGATGGAAAAGATGACAGAACTATTCACTACTATGGTTGAAGATACCAAGAAATTTTTAGGTACTGACAAACACGTTATAATACTGACAGCTTCCGGAACGGAGTTCATGGAGACCTCGATGATGAACCTTGTGGATAAAAAAGTTCTCTGTGCTACCTGCGGGAGTTTTAGTGAAAGACAAGCTAACATAGCCGATAGACTCGGGAAGGACGTTACAAGGATAGAGTACGAATGGGGAAAGGCCGTCAAACCCGAAGACGTGAGAGAGCATTTAGAAAAGGACGATTACGACGTCTTCACTTGTGTGATGAATGAAACTTCTACGGGGATCAGAAATCCTTTGGAAGAGATAGGAGAGGTGATGGAAGACCATCCCGACACATTCTTCGTCGTAGATGCCATCTCGGCACTGGGCGGGGACTACATAGACATAGACGGCAGCAATATAGACGTTATATTCACATCGGTACAGAAAGCCTTTGCCATGCCTCCGGGCCTAGCGGTCTGCGTGGTAGACGATAGTGCTTACCAGCATGAAAAGGAGAAGGAGTCGGCTTCATGGTACGGCGGTTTCCAAAGGAACATAGATTACTACAAGAAGAAAGGACAGACTCATTCGACCCCCGCACTCTCCTTGATGCTCGCCTATAGAAAACAGATGAAATACATGCTGGAAGAAGGCCATAAGGAAAGGGACAAACGGCATAAAGATATGGCAGAATATACAAGAGATTGGGCTTACGAACACTTCGACATGTTCCCGGAAAAAGGTTACATGTCACAGACCGTTAGCACCATAAAAAATACACAAGAGATCGATGTGGCGGGAACCATCCAAAAAGTCAACGAAAAGTATGATCTCGCCTTCGCCAACGGCTACGGCTCAAAATTGAAAGAAAAAACGTTCCGTATCGGTCATATGGGAGAACACACAGTGGAGGACATCAAAGAGTTAACGGATGCGATAGAAGACGTTGCGGGGCTGTGATACAGATGGCAGAAAAAGTTCTCGTCTGTAACCCCGTCGCGGAAGAAGCCATAGATATGTTGAAGGATGCGGGCTTCGAAGTCCACGAAGAATTCGGCATGTCCCAGGAGGAATTGACGGAGAAGGTGCCGCCCTACGAGGCCATGATAGTTAGGAGCTCTACCAAGGTGAGAAAACCTACCCTGGATGCGGCTGAAAATCTAAAAGTTATAGGAAGACCCGGTATAGGTCTGGACAACATCGATGTGGAGCACGCCCGGGAGAAGGGCATCGCGGTACACAACACACCCACCGCCACCACCATATCCGTAGCGGAACTTGCCATGACGCATATCTTGGCCTGCTTCAGGGACGTTGTGGCCGGTACCAACAGTTTAAGAGAAGGCGGATGGATAAAAAGCGAACTGAAAAGTAACGAGATATACGGTAAAACATTGGGTGTCATCGGCTACGGCAACATAGGCCGAGCTGTTGCTGAAAGAGCCCACGCTTTCGGTATGGACATTATAGCTTTCGACGTGGTCGATATAGAGGATCCGGAACCTGCGACCATGGTGGATATGGACACACTTTTGAAAGAGAGCGACGTGATGACGCTGCACGTTCCTCATATGGAAGCGACACACCATATGTTGAGCCATGAAGAATTCGAGAAGATGAAAGATGACGCGGTGATAGTGGACTGCGCTCGGGGAGGAGTTATCCATGAAGAGGCTCTTTACGAAGCGCTGAAAGATAACAAGATAAGGTTCGCCGCCAAAGACGTATTCGAAGAAGAACCACCGGGAGAGATCCCGCTTTTCGAGCTGGACAACTTCCACGCCACTCCTCATATAGGTGCACAGACGGAAGAAGGGCAGATAAGAGCGGGTACGCAGGCCGCCGAAAAGATAATAGAAGAACTGAAGTGAGGTCAAAACATGGTAGAGATACTACCTTTCCAAGGGATCAAGTACAACAAAGAAAAGACAGAGGACATGGAGGATATCATCACGCAGCCCTACGACAAGATCTCAGAAGAGATGCAGGATGAATATTACAAGAGGAGCGAACACAACTACTGCAGGCTGATCCTGCCCAAGGAAGAGAACAGGTACCAAGCGGCATCTGAACGTTTAAAAGAGTGGATAGATGAAGAGATATTGAAAAGAGAAGACGAGGCGGGTATATACGTTTACTATCAGGACTTCGAAGTGCTGGGAGAAAGTTATACGAGGAAAGGTTTCATCTCGGCGGCAAAACTCCACCCCTTCGAAGAAGAGGTCGTTCTTCCCCACGAAGAAACCCATAAAGGTCCAAAGATAGACAGGCTGAACATGCTGAGGACGACGGAAAAGAACCTAGAAGCCGGTTTTATGTTATACAGTGATCCAAAAGAAGAAACCATCCATCTGTTCGACGAGATAGCGGAGGAAGAGCCGCTCTATGAGGCTACAGACGATCTGGGAGTACACAGCAGAGTATGGAAGATCCAAGACCGGGACAAGATAGAAAAGGTAAAGAAGGTCCTGGAAAACGAACAGGTTGTGATCGCAGACGGGCACCACAGGTACGAGACCGCTGTGACTTATAGGAACGAGATGAGGGAAAAAAATCCCGATTACCAAGAGAGAGAGGCCTTCAACTGGCGTATGACTTACATGGTACCTGTAGAGGACCCTGGATTGAAGATATTACCGGGGCACCGGTTACTCCTGAACGAAAAAGTGAAAAAAGAACATATGGACGAATTGGAGAAATACTTCGAGATCAGTGAACTTTCGGACAAAGAGTTCGATGGATACTTGAAAAACAACGTTGACACCACTTCTTTTGTGCTTTTCGACGAAGAAAGGACCTTGGGTCTTCGATTAAAAGACAGAGGCACCATAGAAAAGTTCATGTCCGACGATTATTCGGAGGATTACAAGCGGTTGGACGTGGTAATCCTGAGAGACGTGATATTCAGGGAGATCATGGGATTGGAAGAACTTCACATCCATGACGATATCTCTTATGAACGCTGGTCCGAAGACGCCGTAGATAAGGTAGAAAAAGGAAAGGGTACCGTGGCTTTTCTGGTGAACGCGACCAAGCCGGAGGAAGTATTGAAAGTGGCCAAGAACGGAGAACGGATGCCCCAGAAGTCCACTGATTTCTACCCAAAGGCAAATTCTGGGTTCGTCATGATGGACATAAGCGCCGGTGAAGTTCTGGAGTGAAAGGTCAAACCACCTTTCTATATTTTATTTTTCTATATTTTTCTTCCACCGAATCTAAACANATGCTCAAAGAAAACAGCAGTCTCCTGTCCATCTTTTGCTCCTGAGCGTCCTTGACCTGCAGCTTGTAAGATCTACCGAGCAGGGTCAAACGCTGCTTGTAGATACCGATTTTATCCCCATGGTGATATAACTCGTACCTGTATGGGATCTTCTTCAAGTACTTCATCCTGGCGATATCTTTCAAGAGATAATCACTTTTGGCGGACCCTATTTTTTTATGATCAGAATCCAATATGGACCATTCGTCCTTCACCAAGGATCTGATGCCCTCTCTCCTCAGATAACCTATGACCTCTTTATCGGTATCAGAAACTTCAAACAGTCCCGTGAACTTGGTCAAACTCTTCTGTTTTATACTGAAAAGTTCTTCTTCTTTACTTTGGTCGCCGTATACCTTGAGACCTCCTTTGAAGAACGACTCTTTTTCACAGTAAGCTATGAGTCTTCTCTCGTGGTCTCTCACAAAGTACTTCTTACCCAAAGAGAATAGCTTTTGACGTACCACGAATTCATCTCCATCTATATGGGAGGGTTTTTTTTCAACGTTCTTTTTTCCTTGCTCTTTTGAAGACAGTTCAGTCACGATAACAGATATAGAAAAGAACTATAAAATTTCTTCGAACTCTTTCGCCAAGCTGCGCATCCTTTCCGCACTCTCTTCGTGACCCGCTCTTTTCACTCTTTTGATCAGGTCCGAAAACCTTTCTTCGCCACCGGCGGTGTTGTCAGCATGGCAGATGAGTTTTTCCTCCAGGGTTTCGGGTATATAACTCCTAGAAGGAAGTCCTGCCTCCTTCGCCTCTTCCTTGGTTATGCCGCCGCCTATGTGTCTTTCTACTATCTTCCGCAGTTCGTCCGACCAGCCTTTTTCTTGTATCATGCTCGAGCCTTCCACACCGTGCTCGACGCCATGGGTGACCGTCCGGCCTATGTCGTGTAAAAGTGCACCGGCGATGATCAACCGTAGGTCTCCGCCGTGCCTCTTTTGAAGATGTAGAGCCCTATCCAATACGGCTATGGAGTGTTCCATCAACTCGGGGCTCATGTTCCTTTTACGTGCGAACTCGAAACACTCACTTGCGGAAGGTACTTTGGAATAATCGACAACTCGCTTTTTTTCCCGGGACGGTAATATACCCAATTCTCCGGAAGGTCTGTCGGGGATGGACCTGTCGTTGTACCGGTCCAAGAATACAGCCAGTGCGGCCACTTCCGAGTGTGGTTGATTACCGACCGATACATTATGGTCCGAGAGTTCATAAACGGCACTGGGTACTTTTTGCGAACCGACCACCATGAGAGGTTCCTCTAAATCATGCTCAGAAAAGAACTCATGGATATCGGAACCGTACATGGTGAGATGGACCACGTCGCCGTTCCACTCTTTGATCAATCTTTTCCAGTTTTTAGTCTCTTTGACTTCAAAATCGCCGCCGAACCTTTTTGTAACGTCTTTTAATGTATCCCTGACTTTGGAGTCCATCTTCGGGAGGTACATATTTTTCGAGCCGAAGGCTCTAGCCGTCAAGCCTACATGGGTGGTCATCCTCTTGTCTCTGTCCTGTCTGTGTCCCAATCGCAGTACCGACGGCAACGCTCTCACCATGGACCTTCATCTTCTTCAAAGGATCTCTCAACAGGTTTTTCAACGTCCTTTTCAACGTCCTCTTCAATGTCCTCTTCCAGGCCGGTTTCAAAGTCGGTCTCGAAGCTTTCATCTTCTTCCGTATCCAGGTACGCCTCGTCACCGAAGACAGGGATCAACACTCCTTTGACCAGCGGGAGTGAGGATGCAAAACCCAGGGAACCGGTCAAGATCACCACTGGTAGTTCCGATGCACCGTAGGTATTTCCAACGTGGAACAGTATCACGCCGAAGAGTGCCAGCGTCAGACCCGTGATCAATTTTCCCACTACGTCCGGTAGCAATGTAATGTCGGACAGATAGAAAGATATGGAGGAGACCACGCAGACCAAAAGGGATATGAGAGAAAAAGCGAATATGCCGCTCTTATCATCCAAAAGAGGCCCGACTTCGTAGATGATAAAGGTTATCGTGATTATTATAGCTATACCCGATACCAGTGCAAGGATCCCTTCAGACATATCGGAAAGGACTTCATCTATCTTTTCCAGGCCCATATCTATACCTCTTCTTTTACCTCTTCTACTCTATGACCTTTGTAGTTGAGCTTGACGGACCTTTTCACTAGACTTTTGAGAGTCGTAGGGCTGTGGCCTATCTTTTTACCTATATCGTTGGCAAAAGTATCTCCTTCTCTCACCGATTCTAAGATCTGCTTTTCTAACTCTAGGAATTCATCCTCTTCGATCATGGCGGCATAGAGCACGTCGCTGATCATATCTATGGCCACTGATGCATCTATATGTACCTCCGAATAGTATGTGTGGTAAGCTTTACGGGTCTCTCTACCGGTATGCTGCCATCTTGTTTCGACCAATTTCATCTTGTCGAAGAGTTTCACCGCATTTTTTCCCTCCTCTCCATACTCCTCCTCTATCTCTTCTTCGGTCTTCCAATCACTGGCTAGGTCGGTATAAACGTCTCTTTTAGTCTTCGTACTGACTGCTCTTAGTATCGGAACTAGCTCCGTTACGTCCTTTATAACTTTTACTCGACTCATCGTTATTCTAACCCCCAATTGATTTATAAAATTTAATATTTTCCTATGTTTACCCCTAATTCTCTCTTCGCTCTTTCTATAAACGAAGGTATGCTTTCTACGTCTTTGACTTCCTTTTTCAAAAACTTGATCAAAGTTTTTCTGTACTCTACGTCGTATTCGATCATATTGGATTCACAGGCCTTTTTTATCTTGTAGCACAGCTTTCCTCCAAAAGAGTCCCAATCCGTCAATATTATCACTTTATCGTGTTTTCCTCTCAACTCCTCCACGGTACGGAATATGGATTTTCCACTATTTATGGTTATTATCCTTCGTTCCAGGCCCAGGCCTCGAAGAGCATCCACGTCTTTTTTACCCTCGACTATCACGGGGATATCTTTTTTTTCGGATCGGATCCTCTCTAGGACCTCCAAAAGGCCCTCTAGTTCTTCTTTCAGCCTCATGGTGCTTCCTCTAGCCCTTTCATAAGCTTCGCCTCGAGCTCTGCGGCTTCGACGTCCGGAACGAATATCCTTTTACGTTTTGCTTTTCTCCCCTTGACGAGCCTGATATCTTTCGCTCCCAGTATCTGCGAAAAAAGTTCCACCACGGCTTTGTTTGCCTTTCCTCCTTCTGGCCTTTCTTCCACGGATACCTTCAGTTCGCCTCGCCACGGATCAACGCCTTTCATCTCACGGTTAGAGGCTCCAGGGTTTACAACTACGTCTAGGTAAACACCTCCACCGCCTTCTTCTATCACGTCGGACAGTTCATACTTTTCTTTTACGGACATCTTCAAAGGCTGTAGTGTACGCTAAAGTTAAAATCTTTTCGCTAAGAAAAAGACGTTCAGTGTATCTCTGGAAAACTGCTTTTCTCTATGGTCGGGCTTATGTTCCGTTTTTTCAAACCGGTCAGTACGGTCATCATCTTTATCTTGTTCTTGCACTTGTGGTCGATCCTAGCTCCGACTATGACCGACGCGTCCTTGTCAAGTTTAGAAGTGACCATGCCCACGATGTCGTGTGTCTTTTTGACCAATAGGCCGTTAGAGTCTCCAGACAGGTGTATCAATGCCCTCTTAGCTCCTTCATAATCCGCGTCCAAGAATGGATTGCATTCGGCGTCCTTCACCACCTGTTTCGGATCTTCCGAGGGGGCTTCGCCGGTCAACAAGGTCGAATATCCTCCTCCTCCGAGTACGGTACGAAGATCGTTGAAATCCAGATTTATCAAAGACTGCCTGGTGAGGGTCTCGGTGACGCCTTTTACCAGGTTGGATATAACGGAATCCATCATACCAAATCCCTGGTCCAGCGGCATCTCGGGACTCACTTCCAGAAGTTTATCGTTATCTAGAGTTATGGTGGAGTTGGCGTATGATTCTATCTGCTGTACGCCCTGCCATGCGAGTCTTCTTCTGTTACCTTCCACCGAAAAAGGAAGTGTTACGATGCCTATCACCATGGCTCCACTCCTTCGAGCTATCTCGGCTATCAAGGGTGCGGCTCCTGTGCCGGTACCTCCGCCTAGACCCGTGGTTAAGAAAACCAGGTCCGCGTCGGAGAACATCTTTTTGAATCCGTCGGAGGCCGATTCACCGCATTCTCTCCCTACAGAAGGATTACCTCCTGCACCCATGCCCTTGTTCATCCTACGACCGATGAGCATCTTTTTGTCCGCCTTTTTACTCCTAAGGTGCACTTCGTCGGTATTCACGGAGATGGTTGTCGCTCCGTAAACACCTATCCTGCTCAATCTGTCAACGCTGTTGTTCCCTCCTCCTCCTACTCCTACTACGTATATGTTCAGACCTGAGGCTGTATTCTTTTTCCTCCTTCTATCATTCCTTCTTTTCATATCAAACAACCCTGCGGAATTCATCACGGCGGCACGGATAGTGGATTATGCTGATTTAAGACGGTTTCGGTGAAGAGATCCAGCGTATACAGGTTGGAAAAACTATTCTTTGATATCTCTTTTATACTCCTTTATCCTCTCTCGCACGTATTCCCGCACCGCGGTCCTGATGGCATCGTCCACATTCACTGAATCACCCCTTTCTATGAGATTTTCGATCTCACCCACTTTCTTTTTTGGTAGATCGACCGTAACTTTAGATATGTGCTCGGGAGCGTTCTTGTTCTTTATTAGGTCGTCTATCGCGGTCCTGATTGCTTCAGAAGTAGAAGAGTAGTCACCTTTCTCTACCAATTCGTCAAGCTCACCAGCCATCTCAACGGGTATTCTGACGGTTATACGTTTTGTGTCCGACACCTTAAGCCACCTTTTTTTATTTAGTCCGACATTTATACGTTATACGTCAGACAATAGTGTAAGTGCTGTTTTTATTTATAAAATTTTCGGAAGATGTCTAACAGAAATCAAAAAAAAGTAAAAAAAGAAACGGTTCGCCGTTCACTCGTATATCCAGTCTTCTTCCACTTTACGGTAATCTTGATAATCCGAGCTATCGAAGAATATGTTCAGTTCACGTTCTGCACTTTCTTTAGAGTCGGCCGCATGTACTATATTTCTCCCTATGTCTATGCCGTGATCTCCTCTGATGGTTCCGGGCGAGGCATCGTGTGGATCAGTTTCGCCCACCATGTTCCTTACAAGAGATACGGTGGACTTCCCTTCCACGGCCATGGCCACTACGGGGCCTGAGGTTATATACTCTAATAGAGGTTCGTAGAAATTTTTACCTTTATGCTCTTTATAGTGCTCTTCCGCCGTTCCTCTATCCAACTGCATCATCTTCAGCGCAACGATGCGCAATCCTCTGTCCTCCAGGCGGGAAACTACTTCGCCGACCAAGCCTCTTTGTACGCCGTCTGGCTTCACCATCAAAAAACTTCTCTGCAATATAACGGACCTCCTTCACTTTTTCTTTTTTATGACCTTTTTCTTGCCTTTCTTCTTACCTTTCTTCTTGTCTTTTTTACGGTAGGTCTTGATGGCCTTTTCCTGGGCGTAATTCTTCGTCCATTCGGTCTCCCTGGCTTTTCTACCTAGGTCTATTATGTTCCTCTTACATTTACTGTTGCATAGGTGAAGGACATGACCGTTATTTTTGATGTGTATCGTCCCGGTACCGGGTTCGATGGGGTTTCCACAGAACGTACATTCTCTCTTTTCGGGCATATCATCATCACCTCACGCCTATCTCTTTAGCTTCTCTCGCGGTCTCTCGGAGCATCAGGAGATCACCTTTCTGGATAGGACCCATAACGTTACGGGTGATTATCCTTCCTTCGTCCTCTCCTTTTAGAACTCTTACCTTGACCTGTGTAGCCTCGCCGGTCATGCCTGTCCTGCCAACGATCTCGACAACTTCTCCTGGGATACTATTATCTGAAGCCATTTTAGACTCCTCTTTTTTGATTTGAAATTTAACTCAAAGCCTATTTAAGGCCTTCTAATTTCTTTTTCAGGTCCTCGAGCATCTGTTCTCCGTCGCCGGGATCCACTATAGCGATGGATGCCGACGGTGCGTCGATACCCGCCGCAGCTCCGAGTTCTTTCCTAGACGGTACGTAGGAATAGGCGACATCCTTTTCCTCGCACAGCAAGGGCATATGAGCCAATATCTCAGGCGGATTGACGTCTTCCGCCAAAACCGTGAGAACCGCCTCGCCTCGTTCTATGAATTTAGTCACTTCGTTCGTGCCTTTTCTAACTTCACCGGTATCTCTAGCTATCTCTACTGCCTCGTATGTCTTATCCACTAGCTCGTCGGGGACCTCAAAGTTTACGTATACTTTATTTGCCATATCTTAAACACCTCATTTCGGACAGAAATACCTGTCCACACATTTCATCGGTTTTCAGTGTGACAATCCTACTTGAGGTGTGGTATAAAAAAGTTTTTGCTCCGTCTTTACGATCTTCAACCCACAAAACAATTATATTTTCTTTCGTTAAGCCTTGTTATGAAAGGTTGGTGGAACAGGCTAGCCAGAGTGGATCTTTCCTCCCGAAAGGTGAGATACCACGAGATAGGCAAGCAGTTACTAAAAGATCACGTAGGGGGTAGAGGTCTGGGTGCCAGGCTTTTGTTGGATGAGATAGACCCCAAAGTGGATCCGCTGGAAGAGAACGTATTGATATTCGCCGCGGGACCTCTTACCGGAACCTTCGTACCGACTTCGGGCCGCTTCTCTCTTTCCAGTAAGTCGCCTCTCACCGAGACCATCATGGATTCCAACGTAGGAGGGTCCTTGGGCAGCGAATTCAAAAGAGCGGGTTTGGACGCCCTGGTGATAGAAGGAAAAGCCCAAGAACCCGTCATGATAGATATAACGGAAGAGCGTATACAGATAAAAAAAACCGACCTATGGGGTCTGGAGACGGGCGAGTGTTTTTCAGAGTTGGAGAAAGAGAGCGCTTTGATCGGCCCCGCAGGGGAAAATCAGGTCAGATACGCATCCATAATGACACGTGGTTACAGGGTCTTCGGAAGAGGGGGTTTGGGAGCAATCATGGGGAGTAAAAAGTTGAAGGCGATCACCGTGAGCGGTTCAAAAAGAGTGCCGGTGGAAGACGAAAAAGCATTGAAGGATCACGTTAGAAAGGCCGCTTCCAAGTTGGATTCCTCTCCCGTCACTTCCAGGGGTCTGAAAAAGTTCGGTACGCCCATATTAGTCAACTTGCTCACGTGGCTTGGGATGTTCTCCAAACACAATTTTAGGGAAGCAGCGAGCGAAGAAGAAGCCGACAACCTCTCCGGAGAGAAGATGAGAGAAAAGATAGTTCAGAAGCACGAAGGGTGTTATTCCTGCCCTATAAGGTGCGGATTGAAGACTAAGACTAAAAAAAAGAGCGGGAAGGGGCCGGAATACGAGAGCGTCTGGGCCTTAGGCTCTAATATAGGTATATTCGATCTTGAGAAGACCACGGAATTGAACTACCGCTGCAACGAATTGGGATTGGATACCATCTCGACGGGAGGCACTTTAGCCTGTGCCATGGAGATGAAGGAAGAGGGACTATGGGATGAATTGGGAGGTTTCGGAAGCGACGTCACCGGTTTATTGGATAAGATAGCTCATCGTGAAGGCATAGGAGAAAAATTGGCGGAGGGGTCCAAGCGTCTCTGTGAAAAGTACGGCTGCGATCTTTCCATGAGCGTTAAGGGTATGGAACTTCCGGCCTACGATCCCAGAGGTGCCGCGGGGCAGGCCCTTTCCTTCGCGACTTCGAATAGAGGGGGATGCCACCTCAGAGGATACATGATAGGCGAGGAGATATTCGGAGTTCCGAAACTCTTCGATAGGTTCAAGACCGGCGGTAAAGCTCAATTGGTAAAAAGGTCGCAGGAAAGGAACGCGTATCTAGACTCGTTGGTCATGTGCAAGTTCGGAGCTTTCGCACTGGATGAAGAGTTCTATTCACGCTTTTTGACCAGCGTTACCGGTGAAAGATATACTGTGGCCGACCTTCATCTGGTGGGCGAAAGGATATACGATATGGAGAGGTGGTTCAACGTCAAAGCCGGCTTCGATAGAGAAGACGACGAACTCCCTAAAAGATTCTGTGAGCCGTTGAAAAAAGGAGCCTCTTCGGACAACGTTTTCGATATGCAGAAGATGCTGGACGATTACTATGAAGTCATGGGATGGAACGAAAAAGGTGAACCGAAAAAGGAGACGCTGGAAAGACTGGATATCCCCGATATCTGAGATGGTTCAATCCCTGAATCCGTCTACGAATGCTTTTACATTTTTTCCCAGAACGTGGTGATTGTAACCTCCTTCCAACAGGGCGAACCTTCTTCCACAGCACTTATCTTCGGAGAATTCTTTGAGTACTTTTCCCAACCAACGATAATCCTCGGTCCTCAATTTTCCACCCCAGTCTTCAACGTGCTCGTCGAAGCCCGCGGAGACTCCGACCATGTCGTAGCTCTTTTCCCTAGCTAACCTTTTTTTGACCTCTTTTAGATACGTCTCCCTGTCACCGGAGCGGGGATTCATTATGGTGATGTGGGGATCGTCCCCCAAACAGTTGATGTTACCGTCACCGATATGCAGATCAAAGTCCAAGATGAAGGCGCTTTCTATCTTACCCTGTTCTCTCAAACCTTCTAGGGCCACGGACATGTTGTTGAAGTAGCAGAAACCCCAGCAAGAATTCGGCGAAGCGTGATGGCCCGGGGGTCTCACCACCGCAAAAGCGGGCACGCCTTGAAAGGCGGATCCACCGGCTAACAACGAGGAGCCTGCGGCTAGAGCTCCCATGAAGTAAGCCTTTTCATTCCTTTTTTTGATGCTCTGTAGATGTTCGGTGGTGTGTACACGCAGTAGATCAGAAGTTGAAGCGGGATCGCCTTTCATAAAATTTAGGTCGCCCTGGTCTTTTAATTCCTTTATTATACACTCTATCCTTCCCTGAGAGGCGGCGGGGTCCGAAGAGTAGTTTGGATCTTTGAACTTGGGATCATAGATTATGTTCATGTTTTCCTAAATGCACCGGTGGGATGTAAACTTTTTCAGGCTCATGATAGACGGGCTCTGTTGACCGGCAGAGGATACTTCAAAAAGTATTATTACACCCATACCTTTCAACGGAACAGAGAAGATAAGAGGCTGAAAGGATGGATCAAGATATCTACGAAGATATGTGCATGTACGGAAGATTCTTAGAAAACAGAGGTCTGAACCTTTCATCTCACAGCGGCAACATGAGCGTGAGGAGAGGTGACTGCCTTTACATAAAGAGGAGAGGGGCCATGATGGGTGCCTTAAAAGAGCAAGATGTAGTGGAGACCCGAGTAGAGGAAGATGACAGCGGCGTCATCATCGCCTCCACGGAAGTCGGTGTACATAGAGCCATCTATCAAAACACTTCAGCCTTGGCAGTTATACACGCCCACACACCTTATGCGATATCTTTGTCCATAGTCAGAGACGAGATAGTGCCCATAGATGACGAGGGAGAGTACCACCTCAAAAAGGTTCCAGTGTTAGATGTAGAGGAGTCCATAGGTTCTAAAAATGTAGAAAAAGAACTGCCTGAAATCCTGCGAGACTACAATGCGGCGATAGTGAAAGGTCACGGCACCTTCGCTCACGGTGAAAACCTCGAAGAAGCTTACAACTGGATAACCGTGGTGGAAAGTATCTGTAAAGTCATCTATCTGGTGGAGAACCTCGGTGGAGAAACCCTGAAGGAGGGAGGATGGTGACGTTCCACTACATCGAATTCAAAACTCACTGCCACGCCACGGAGAGCTTGGAAAAAGTGAAAGATGCGGTGGAAAACCTGGTTGGACAAGAGTTGGAGATGGAGGTCGCAGAAGCGGAGGGTTACTACGGCAATCCTATCCGGATACTAGAGGGGAAGATAGAACGGAACAGAGAGATGGATGACTTCTTCGAACGTTTGCCCAAAGAGTTCAAAGCGGAACTGCTGAAAGACCTGAAGAAACGGACCGACGATAGGTGCAATTTCTTTTTTAGAGTGGATAAGAGCAGAGCTTACCAAAACGAGTTGGTCCTCACTGAGGGAGGTAACAGCATAAGGGTCAGAGCAAGAGTCGAAAGCTATCCTTCGAAGAAAAAGACCGCTATAAGGAAGATGGAAAAATACCTTTCGTAGAAAGATTTATTTGGACGCTCTTCTTACAAGGTACGAGGACAAATCATGGCTGACGTTGATAGTCTGTTGGAAGAAGCAGAAAAACACCTGAACAGGTTCGAGTACGAGGATTCATACGAAAAATTTTCTCAGCTGCTCGAAAAGGATATAGATGAAAAACTCGAGGCAAGAGCTCATTTTGGAAGAGCCGAATCCGCCTTGGGTATAAACGAGATAGAGATCGAAGACATATTGGAAGATTACGAAAAGGCTATAGAGATCGAAGATGATCCTTTCTATCGTCAAGCCGCAGCCGGTTTCTGTATAGATATAGGCAAATTTGAACAGGCTGAGGAACACTACCGAAAAGCTGCGGAGTTGGATCCAGAAAACAAACATCATTATCTTTCTGATCTTGCGGTAGGATACAGGTACAAGGCTCCGGTGATGATGGAAGAGTTTGTTGAACAGGTAGGCGATGACATAATCCTGAGAAAATCTTTGAATTACATGTTAGAGGCACTAGATATAGAAAGAGAAAAGGCCAAAGAACTCCTGCAGTGACTCATGATATAGGTGACCAAGATGTTCTGCCCAGAATGTGGTGCTTTGATGAAACCCTCTGAAGGACGATGGATCTGCAAGAGGTGTGGAGCCGAAAAAGAAAGGAGCGAAAGCGATCAAGATAAGATCACATCCCAAAAGGAAGAAGAAAAAGAGATGGTCGTGATAGAGAAAGAAGTCAGTACTCAGCCCAAGACCAAAGTTAGATGTCCTAAATGCGACCATAACGAAGCATACTGGCGTCTAGAACAGACCAGGGCCGCGGACGAGCCCGAAACAAGGATATACCGCTGTACCAAATGTGACCATAGGTGGAGAGAGTATTAAGACCCTCTAAAGGTGGTTTGTATATGTTCGAGATAGGCAGGATACGGTTCAGAGCTTTCGTAAAAAATGATCTTTCATATCTGGAAAAATGGGAGAACTCTCGTGAAGTAACACTTTATTCAAGAGGCGACCCCCTGGTCTTCAAGAGCACGGAGGATATAGAAAGACAATTTCAGGAAACACTAGAAGATGAAGACAGGCATCGTTTTATGATAGAGATGAAGGAAAACGGTAAAAATATAGGTGTAGCCACCTACAAAGAAAGAGGCAGCAAGGTAAAAAACGCCGATATAGGCACCTACATAGGAGAACAAGATTATTGGAACCAAAGTATAGGAAAAGAGATCGCGTTGGGATTGTGCGAGGTCCTGTTTTTTCACAAAAATTTTGACCGTTTGAGCGCCTGGAGTTCCAGCTTTAACAAGAGGAGCCACAAAGTGCTCGAGAGCGTTGGATTTCAGAACAGCGGAAGAGCTCGAAAAAGCGGGTATGTTTTCGGTAAAAGGATAGACTGGTTGATGTTCGACCTGTTGAGGGAAGAATACATGAGCAACAGGGAATCTTATCTCGAAGATATTTTAGGCCCAGAAAGTGAAGGATACGTCAACCGGCAGTGTAAGATAAGACTTAACGACCATTGACAGGACAGGAAGAAAAAGTTAAAATTCAAGAGGGCTTTAACGTATCTAGAACAACATGATAAAGCCCTCGTCCATAACATACAAGGAAAAAATTCTACTTTACTTGGATAGATTCAAAGGTCTAGAGAGTGATGGTGATAAAGAAAGACCGGAGGGCATAACCCAGAAGGGCATCGAAGAAAATTTAGACATATCAAGGACCCACGTTTCCAGGATAGTAAAAAAACTGACAGAGGAGGGGGCGCTCAAAGAAAAAAGAGCCCACGTGAAGGGGCATCAGAAAAGATTGAAAACGTACTATCTCACTTCCAAAGGCTTCAAAAAAATTGAAGAGCTGCTTTCGGACCTATCTCAGGTAAAGGTAAAGATCATCGACAACGGTGAAGAAAAAGTATGTGCTCTATCTCGGATCGAAAAAAAGACCGACGGCGGCATCGATATATTGAGAGCCATCTCTTTTCTCGAGGATTCTGAAGACCTTACCATAGATCTCGAGGAATTGGGTCCTAGAGAATTCGTCAGATCTATCAGGGACGTTCCCGAGGTGGAAGAACTCTATGGGCGAGAAGAGGAACTCAGAAAGATGAGAAACTGGATAGAGGGAGGTACTCCTTTCATGGCACTCTTGGGAGGTAGAGGGCACGGTGCGACCAGCTTGGCGTCGAAATTCATCAGCGACCTGGAAAGAAAGCACATACTCTGGGTAGACCTGAAAAAACTATCTTTAAAAGACCTAAAAGAGAGGTTATCCTCCTTTTTAGAAAAGATCAAAAGTGCAGAGGGTAAAAGTAAGGATGAAAAAAGCGAGAACTCTCAAGATATCATCTCCCCGTTTTTGTACAAAGAAGCTCTTCTAGTATTTGACGACTACCACGAAGTAGATGACGAAGTAGTATATTTTTTGACCCGACTCTTGGAGAAGTTTGAAGCGTCCGAGGATAGCTTCTCCCTGAAAGTCATGATCACCGGCAGAGAAGGCACTCCATTTTACAAAAGATTCTACCTGCATGAACATATCGAAAAAAAATTGGTAAAGGAACTCAACATCTCGCCTCTGGACCAAGAGGACGCTCAAAAGATACTGGGTGACGAAATCGAGCAGGAAGCTCTGGATAGGATCATGATGTTCACAAAGGGTTCTCCCTTGCTGTTGAAACTCTTGAGGAGAGGAGAAGAAAAAAAATTGTGTGAGATCACTCCTTGGGAAAAGGAACAGATCTCTTTGTTGATGTTTCTAAAAACTAAGGTCAAAGAATAGTGTTTAGAAAATATTAAATATCTGGATCCTTTATTATTTACAAGAGAAAACATGTTGACGGATAACTTAGCCAAGTATTTCATCGTCTTACTGGGCTTCCTCTTTTTCGCCGTAGCTATCGTAGTGTCCTTGGTTTCGGACTATCCAAACGTGATACCGGCGGGGATAGGTATAGTAGCTCTATTTCTCATAATATTACCTTTCACTCATCAAAAGGGCCAGCAGTGACCGAGGCGAATAGAAATATTTTTATCTCACAACCTACGTTACCCCTTCGATGGCTATGTACGAAGTATTTGAAGTAGAATCAGAGAAGATATCCGTGATCGAGGATATATTGAGCGACGATCTGATCAGCAGGCAGAACACCGATGTTAAGGAAGGAGAAAGCCTGGGATTCAAAGATATCACATATGTGATGGTCGAAGGTAAAGAAAAAGCTGTAAAAAAGGCCAGGGAACTCTTTGAAGAAGAAGGCATAAAGGTGGCGGAAAACAAAGATGAGGTCAGGGAGAAGATAAAAGAGGAAGAAGAAGCTGCCGCCGAAGGCGTCGGGGTCGTATTCGGTTAAGTTTACTTTTTTACCCCTCAGAGGTACCCGCTAGAACCGTTACACGGGTCCTATCATCTATGGACGGATCCTTTCTCAGGCCCCACATTATTTTAGAATCGGGCCATTCTTTACGGATCTCTTCCATGGCGGATTGTGCCTCCACTTCACCCGTACCTTTCCCACTGGTGACCACCGCTAATACGGTATAGTATTCTTCAAAATCCTTCAACCAAGGAGATCTGAGAGCTTCCTTAGAAGCTCTCTTACCTCTATCTCTACCCTTCCCATAACCGGCGCCGACCCTGAATTCGTTCAATCCCTTACAGAAATTTTTCAGGTGTGGTATATCCTCTTTGGTCATGACCGCATTCAAATCCTCCATGGGCAGTCTCATGATGGTGTTCATCACCTGGAAAGCATCCATCATGGGCAAGTTCCTATCCATATCCAAAAGTCTGCTGTTGGAAAAGAAGGCGGCGACATCAACGTGTTCTTGTATCTTTTTTTGTGCTTCATCGGCAAATCTCCTCCTCCTGATGTTCTCACTCTCAAAGGGTTTGGCGAAGAAGCCCATGGTGAACGCACTGAATTTTTTACTGAGTTCGGCACATGCCAGAGAAGACCAACTACCAGTATCTCCACCGAGACCCGAGACCAAGTAAAAAATATCGGCGGATCTCATCCTACGTTTTATATTTTTTTCGGAAGGGGTGAGATGTCTATTACCAACGGAGTATTTCGACTGATAGACTTCGTGCATGTCCTCTTTTGATATCTTTATGAAGGATATGTCCGGCTCCCGCTCCGTGGTACCCACTTCATACATCCTTATATTGGTCAGAGACTTAGAGTCTATATCCGAGATGATATTTCGACCTGCCCCGCCTATGCCCAAAGCTATGGTGGAAGGCCTTTCCTCTGTATCTGCGACTTCGGCGCCGAATCTTTTTACGGACGTCATATTATCCCTCTATCGTTCGGTAAAATAAAAACTATTCCTTTTCACTTCTTTTTTAAAGTTCTCAAACCGACCCCGGAAGACCGTTCTTTTATCTGCTCTTTTTTATCCTTCAACTCGGTCCATCCTCCTATGATCGCTCCCACCATGGGGCCCAGGAAAGAAGCGAAATAAGATGAAAAGGAACCCTTCAATCTTCCAGATATGAGTGGTGCGAATATCAGAGCTAGCACTAGACCGAGCCAGAGTCCCATGGGCCAGCCAAGTTTTGATCCGGACCAGGAGCCGAAGACGGTCCCGACCACCAGAGAAACGCCCAAGGCGGTAAGGATGTGATAATTGAACCGGTCGGGGCCGTTTATCCCTAGGGCTGCAAAAACAACTCCTACTATGACTAAAAAGGCCAATATAGGCTTCATGAATTTTGTTGTATGTACGTATCTATCAAGATCTTTTAGAGGCAATCTTAACACCTTCCTTGTTCTATGGTAAAACTCTATGAAAGAGGGAATTAATTATCTTTTGCCTCTAAACTAAAAGAGGAGGTAGTAACATTAAAGTAGGATTATTTGTTCTTAATATTATATGAAGATGGTTGAGAAAAAAATATACGTGACCTTTATCATAGTTCTGCTCTTCTTCGGCACCCTTCAAGTGAGCTCCAGCCATCTGATAGAGTACACGGAACAAGATCCGGAAAAAGAAACATACTTAGAGATCAATAGTGATCAGGAACTGAAAGATCTCGCACAGGAACAGGGGTTGGACGGTGCCGGAACCGAAGACGACCCTTATGTCTTATCTGACTGGGAGCTAGACGGAGGTGGGAATAACCCGGGCATTTATCTTTCCGATATCGAGCTGCATCTTCTCGTGAAGAACTGCAAGATACACAACTCATCGGCCCACGGGATATTTCTTTTTCAGGTCTCAAATCTGACCATGGAGGATAACGACATAAAGGATGTAGGAACGGGATTGTTCATAGAAGATTCTCATGATAATCACTTTTTTTCCAACGACTTTTCAGATGTTCAGAATATAGGCGTGGAGATAAAAGGTTCAAGTATGCATAACTCATTCTACGAGAACAGTTTTGAAAGCCGCGGTATATATCTTAATGTGAGAGAAAGCAGCGTAGGATCTCAATACATACCTGTCAACAACACCATAGGCGGAGAACCTATACATTATCTCAAAGGGGAGGACGAAGAAGTTTTTACTGCAGAAAAAATAGGACAATTGATGATCGCCGATTCCTCTTCCATAGAAGTTGAAAATGCTGTCATACCCAAGGGTAGTATCGGTTTGACCGTTATACACTCAGAGAATATCTCTGTAAAAAACGTGACCATAGAAGGACAGACCAAAGCCGGGATGTATCTAAGGGGGGTAAAAAACGTAAGCGTAGAAAGCTCCAGGATCGCGGAAAACCACGGTGACGGTTTGAACGTATACTCTTCAAAAAACATCACCATAACGGATAACTTGATAGAAAGATCGGGTGGTTACGGTATAACCATAGAAGAGAGCATCGACGTTGGCATCTACCTCAATGCGCTGAGGTGGAACCGGATGGATTCTTATGTCCGTTCTGGATCGTTTCCCAGCCAGGCAAAAGAAGACGAGAGGTCTTCATCCATCAGGTGGAACTCCACTCACTTCGGAAACCATTGGAGCCCGTGGAATACAACCGCCAGGGATAGAAGCGGCGTGATGACCGAAGCGTACGAGATAGAGCAGGGCGCTAAGGATCATCATCCTCTCTCGTCCATGATAGGACCGCCTGTAGATATATCCGTTCAGCCCAGGGACGGTGCCGTCATATTGAACTGGAGCGAACCCAGATATTCTATCTTCGAACCGTTCAGCCACGTAAAGATATACAGAGGATCGGAGGAAGATAACGTATCTCTATACAAAGAGACGGGCGCAGAAACCAGGGGCATCGTGGATGAAAACGTGAGCAACGACGAAACATATCATTATGGTCTAATAGCATCTAACCAGATAAATTCCAGCTTTCTAAGCCCTCTTGTACGGGTGAGGCCCGACGGGACACTTCCTAGAGTGGTAGAATATTCGCCCAAGGGAGAGGAAGTGGCAGTGGACTCTACCATCACGGTAATATTCTCAGAGGATATGCTGGAAGATACGGTCAACATCTCCGTAAAAGGAGTCTCCGGAAACCTTACCGGCGGAGGTTCCACTTATCACTTCGAACCTGAAGGGGATCTGAACTATGGAGAAACCTATCGAGTCGAAGTGAGGGGTAAAGACACGGCCAGAAACAGGCTGGAGGGAGGGAGCATGTATTGGACATTCACCACTACATCCGCAGCCACGGTACGCGGAAAGATCATCTCCGCCGACGGCGAACCAATAGAGGGTGCCGTGATAGTATCTGAAAGCGGCGGCCACAACATCACTGATTCCACGGGAACCTTCGAGATGAAGTTAGAATATGGTGAGAGTACTCTCGTGATAAACAGGGAAGGATATTTTGAAAAAGAAGTGAACGTAGAAACGGGACCGGGTGAAGAGATAGATATAGGCGTTATCGAGATGGAAAAAGAAGGCGGTGAAGGAAAGATATCACGTTGGTTATGGCCCATGTTGATATTTACTTTTGCAGTCATCCTCTTGGGTATATTAGCCTCCTTGGTTTTTCTACGGCGTTTGAAAGATAGAGATACGGTATACGAGGAAGATGCCTATGAAGAAGATAGTTACGAGGATTTAACCCAAGAAGAATTCGACACATGGTGGGACGAGGAAGATTAGTCGTTAAAAATATTTAAATATCTTTCGAGTGTTGATGTGAGCGAGGTGAAAAAATGTCCGAATACGTGATATTATCGAAACTGACCGACGAGGGTAGAAAGACTATATTGGAAAATCCTGAAAGGATCAAGGAAGTGAACAAGGAGTTGGAAAACAAGGGAGCGAAGATACTAACGCAGTACGCGCTTTTGGGAGAGTACGACTTCATAACCATCGTCGACGCGCCCTCTAAAGGAGACATATACAGAACGGTGAGCGAAGTAACATCCAGGGGAGCTATAGAGACAACGACGTTGAGTGCCATGGATGTAAACGAACTGATAGAAAAGATGAAAGAGTAGAGTGCGCCATACAAAAAACCTTTTTCTTTTTTTTGATGTATCCGCTTAGAAAATTTTATTAGTTTATAAGCTCATATCACTATATAACATGAAGAGCAAGAACCGCGATCCTCTACCTTCCCAAGCGGATGAAGAAGGTAAAGGTTGGATCCTTTGTGGGTTGAAAAAGAGCGAAGAAAGGCTGGAAGATTACCTCGATATCAACGATGTCAGATTTCCAAAAAAGGCGGATGAAGAGGAGGAACACTTTTCAGAAGTTGTGGATCCAAAGGTAAAAAAGATAGACAAGAGAGCCATAGATGACGGTTATCTGAGTGGAAAATGGGAGTTGGCCATATCTCCTAAAAAGGTAGACGACATATGGATATCGATAAAAGAGTTGATCCACGAATACAAGATATGGGGCGGCCAAGTCAGCACGCGATGGTTAAGAGAAAAGAAAGATATGGACGAACATATGATCCGTGTTTACACTCCCAACTACATGGACCAAAAAGATGTCATGAGGGTTGGAAGGTTGATAAAAAAGAGATGCGAGATAAAGAAAAATATGCTGTATAAACCCGACATATACAACGTTCTACAGATCTATTCGGAAGAAGGAGAAGATAGAAAACTGCCCAAGGAGATAAGGTACAAGCTATAGGGTACATTTTAAGGTATATACCATCCCGAGCATATTTTTTTCTATTTTCCTGGTCCGGAATCTTTTTGATAGTTTTTTTTCTACGTCCCTGTCCATGTGGGTTCTGCCAAATACCTTCGCGGATATCATCATGGGATAAAAAAGCAGATACCCATGACGATCCTCCGGTTCACCGGTGTCCAACACTATCATCACGCCTTCCGAGCTCAAGATCCTGGCACACTCGGAGACGGCTTTCTCCACGTTCGGTATGGTTGTAAAGGTAAAAGTTGCTATTATCTTATCGAAGTGATCGTCAGGAAATTTGGAGGATTCGATATCGTCCTTCACGACTTTCAAGGTGAGGTCGTCGGGAACGTTTTTCATCCTCCGTATCTTCTTCTTTGACTTATCGATCATACCCTGGCTTATGTCAGACCCTATGATCAGACCTTCCTCCATATATTCGGCGATCCATGGAAGTATTTGACCCGTTCCGGTGCCTATATCCAATACCCTTTCGCCTTGGGATAGATCGAGATGCTCTACGGCGTTTTTTTTCCACCTCTTTTGAGATGAGGATACCAATGGAAAATTGTCTACAGCGTCGTAAAAAGGAGTCCAGATATCGTACCTATCCGAGACCTTCTCTTTATCACGGTTCATTTAAAAGAAAAACGGAGTCAAGTTATTTAAACTGTGTCCTATCACCAGGGTATGGTCATACCGAAGGTCAAGTCTTGGTATATGATGAAGTAGCTGATCATGTAACCCAAGATAGCCCCTGAATTGAGGAGAGGCAGTCCTGCATGTGGTTTACCCTTCAGAACTAATCGGGTGAGCACTATCATACCACAGACCGCCCCGATCATGCTTCCCATGGCTACTAGAAGAGGACCATAATGACTTCCTACCCATAACGGATCAAGATAGATGCTCGCGGATACAGGAAGTATACCCGGTATGATTATATCGCCCAAACCGATGAACATGGCTTCCCTTCTCCTTTCTCCATCTCCCTTGCCCTTCTTCTTCTTTTTGATGTCCTTCATGACGTTTTTTTTATCCGCATAAGAGTAATCCCTTTTCTCAGGAACCACCATCATGATGGGGGTTTTCAATTCCATAACGCCTGAAGCCAGGGATAGCATGTGCTTGGTCTTGTAAACCGAGATGAAGTCGTAGGCGGCTAAAGCTATCAGCAGGATAAAGACCGGGAGTATGCTGAAACTCATGCCGAATATACCTATAATACCTGCGCCCATTATTATACCGAGACCGTTGACCACGTACCATTCGGGTTTTTTGTAGAGGAGATAAGTAAGGGAGACGCCGAGTCCTATCGCCGCAAAGAAAGGCCAGTCGAAGGGCAGGATACCCAACCTGCGTCCAGCGGCAAATAACACAGGATAGAAAACGTAGAACAGGGTCAATCCTACCACGCCCAGTATCAGATACTGTATGATATTACCTTTTCCGTATTTGAACAAAAGCAGCATGCCGGCGGTGAATACCAAGATAAATCCCACGTAAATTAGCGGAGTCAAAGGATCTTCGGCGCCCTCCTCCCCGAACGCCTGATACTCCTGGGGATAGGTATGAACCACGTTGAGAGCTATCATATGCACTAAGACGAGCATACAGATTATGGCTATGGATGGAAGGTGCTTTCTTTCTATCTCTATCATATTATCCGATTTTCTTAACCTCCGACCACGCTGCCGAAGGCAAGGTTACCTGTTTTGTTGTTTATCCTCACTTTGACTTTGTCGCCCTTTGTAGTACCTGGAACGTATATGGTGTAACCGGCCCTTTTTGCCACTCCGTCGCCTTCTCTCCCTATGTCCTGAATCATCAACTCGTATATCTCTCCTTCCTCGAGTTTGTCAGTGTCTTTAGCTGCACTGGCTTTCGCCTGCCTTCCACGGATGGGTCTGTGAGCACCGCAGGCGTCGCACCTGATTATATCTATACGGTTCTCTTTCATCAGCCTGGTATCAGGTCTGCCGCACTCTGAACAGAGTACGTATTTTTCTATGTAATCCTCCATCTTATTCTTTATCTTCTCAGTGCTGATCCTACCTTTGAAAACGACCCTGCCGTTCTCATCTTCGCCGGCGGTTCCCAGCTCACGCAGTAGGAACTTCAATACCTTCTCCGGTGAACGGTTTATCTTGTCCGCAACATCTGTGAAATTTTTGAATATGGTGGTGTTACCCTCCTGGAGTATATCTATCTCAGGTACCTGAAACCTGTCGTGGTGTGAGATCTCCTCGGGCAGATTATTCCTAGCTTTCTTTAGAAGACTTTCATAATCGTTGTATGAACTGACCTCTTCTTGCTCTGACTCGTTAGACATAATTGTACATAAAACTGAGAAGGGTTTAAAAAGATATTGGTCGGACTCGATGATACCCATAGATTTTTTATATGTAACGGTCCATACGTAGACCATGTATGAGAGAGTGATAATACCGACCGACGGTTCTAGATGTGCGATGAAAGGTGTGGTGGAAGGTTTGGATATGGCTAAAGACCTTGGTATAGAAGCCGTGGCAGTCTATGTTATAGATAGGGGTGAATATGAAGGTCTTCATCATGAAAGCATAAAGCGTTCGGCTATGCGTGGTTTCAAAAAAAGAGGTAGAGACGCTCTTAGAAGTGTTAAAGAGGCAGCTGATAAAAGAGGTGTGGATCTAAAAACCAAGGTCCTCGAGGGCGTGCCCTATAAAGAGATAAACGGAGTGGCTGAAAGAAACGATATAATATACATAAGTACTCACGGGTTCTCGGGTTTTAGTCATCTGTTTTTGGGAAGTACCACTGAAAGGGTCTTGAAAAACACTAAAAGTACCGTCGCAGTGGTAAGAGGAAGATAGATTCAGTTTTTCTTCGTCTTCTTCCTACACGGTGTAGGAAGCTTCATAGATGCTTTCCTGGCCGCATCTTTAGCCACGTCCACACCGTTCTCGTTGATCCATATCTTTATGATCTCTTGGTTTTCGTTCACTCTGGCGGCGTTACCCACTTTTTTACCGAACGACCTTCTCATACCTTCGGACAACCTATCTGCTCCCGCACCGGTAGCCTGTTTATTCTCTCTCAAAACATGATGCGGATATACGAGGATTTTGGCCTTGAAGTTGTTTTCACCCAGATTTTTGGTCAATACTCTTGTGAGGGTAACTCTAGCGGCTTCCAACGCAACGTCTTTTATCTGACACTTCTCTTCCGCAACTAGGGTCACCACGAAATCAAAATCTCCTTCTCTGTTACCCATGGTGAACTGCCCTACTCTAACGTGGGGTACACCTCCTATGTATTCTTTACGGGTATAAGGTTGGCCTTTGACTTCTCTGTACATACTGCCTGGTTTTTGTGGCATGGTATCAAACTTGCATAAACACTACCTATTTATAATTTTTCTGCCTGCGCCTCAGTGAGCTACTTGTCCTCTTCCTCCTCCTCAAGATTATCAACCGTCTTCTCGTCACTCCGCATCCCCATCCAGACGAACACGAGCAGAGTTATGATCAGTGATCGTCTCCCAGGGCTGCGAAGAACGCCAGCAATTTTTGCAGATGTATCTCGCCTCTGGACCCCCGGGCCAGGTCGAAGTCCACCTTTCCTATCTCGGAGATGACTTCCTTTCTCTTATCTTTGCTAAGAGGGATGTTATGAACCTCTTGGTTGACCATCTTGAGGACTTCTTCGGCAGTATATCCCTCCTCTATCAGAAGGTCGAACAGTTCTTCTCTCACATCGCCGAACTTTCTCTTGCGTGCTTTCAGTATAAGTCCTTTTATATCCGCCGTTTTCGTCTTTTTCACCGCATTCTTTATGATATTTTCAGTTATGACGGGATCCATGGAGTTCGCTACTTGTAAAAGGTTGGTCAGCTTTCTCATGTCTCCTTTCGAAACCCTGATCAATATGTTGACAGCGTTCTCATCTATCTGGAATTCCTCCTGATCCTCTATCATTCTTATCCATCTTTTTACCATCTCTTTACTCAGGGGACGAAAACGAAAAGTAGCACACCTGGACTGGATAGGGTCTATGATCTTTGAAGAACTGCTGCACGATAGTATGAATCTCACGTTTTCAGAAAAATTTTCCATGGTTCTACGGAAGGCGGACTGAGCAGCTTCAGTCAGGTCGTCCGCCTGGTCCATGTATATTATCTTGAAGTTCTTTTCAGTCAGGGTTTTAGACCTGGCTTCTTCTTTTACAGTACCCCGTATGGCGTTTATACCCCTTTCTTTGCTCTCTGTGAGCTCAACAAAATTCGCTTTTTTATCGTCTCCGTATATCTCGTTGGCAAGGGCTAGAGCCGTGGAAGTCTTGCCGACTCCGGGATCGCCCGAAAAAAGAAGATGCGGCATGCTGCCCTTATCTATATACACCTTCAGCTTTTCGATGATCTCTTCCTGACCCAGGATATCATCCAATGTATTCGGTCGGTATTTTTCCGTCCACAATTCATCCATCGAAGAGGTCATCATGACTGGAGATATTAAAATTTCGGGTGATCATGAAGCTACCAAAACTCTCAGTTCAGCGAAAGATTTTATTAATAGTGACTTGAATCATACACTTAAGGGGAAAAACATGGAAGAACAGATCATCCGGCTGGTGTTGTACTTCGTTTACTACATAGCGTTCCCTTTCCTATTGATGATAGCTATCTGGAAACTCTGGGAAAAAAAGAATCATTTGGCCGGTAAGGCTTCATTTTCCCCGGGTAGTGAAGACGATTCCGCTTCCAAGGATGACTTAAAAAAATTACAGATTTTTTTCGTCATATCTCTCCTGATCTTCATGCCGGTCATGAACTTTACGGCTTCGAACCTGAGTGAGATCGGTATGAGTAGAGATAGAATTTACTTTGGTGCCTTCGGTCAATCCGCCATATATGATCCAGTAAATAGAAAGATAGGTCCGAGCATGGATACTGACTACGTGATAGAACAGATGGAGGAAAGACCCGATTACTGGCTTGTAGAGGATGTACAAGATCAGATAGATTTTGAAGACATAACCAGGATGCCGGGCAGATTGACGGTTTACCATATAACCAAAGATACTGGCTGGTCTCATATAGTTATCACTTATCATTATTTTTCTCCACTGCCTGTGATCAGGACCATCGGATTCAGGATATATGACATGGGAGAAGAGGCTGTGGATGAGGCGATCTTAGAAGTGGAAAAAACCATCTTTTACCCTCTAGATCCAGCAAGTTCTGATCCGTTTTGATGTGTTTGTAAAATAGCATCCCCAAATCTTTTTATCTATCATATATTCTAGATGTTGAAATCGGTGTATAATATGAAACTTGTTGAATGTGTGCCCAACTTTTCAGAAGGTCGGAAGAAAGAGGTCATAGATGATATCTGTGATGAGATCGAAACCGTAGAAGACGTTGAAGTCAGGGATGTAGATATGGGGGAAGATACCAACAGAACCGTGGTAACGTTCGTGGGGCCGCCCGAAGGCGTCAAAGAAAGTGCATTCAAGGCCATCAAAAAGGCTTCAGAACTCATCGATATGAGCAAACACGAAGGCAGTCATCCAAGGATGGGCGCCACCGACGTGTGTCCTTTTGTACCTGTCAGAGGAGTCACCATGGACGATTGTGTTAAGATAGCCAGAGAGGTAGGAGAGAAAGTAGGAGACGAACTGGATATACCCGTATACTTTTACGAAGAGGCCGCTACAGAGGAGAAGAGAAAGAACTTAGCGGCGGTAAGAAGTGGAGAATATGAAGCTTTAGACGATAAACTCGTCGATCCCGAATGGAAACCCGATCACGGTCCGGCTCTATGGAACGAAAGAGTAAAAAAGACAGGAGCCACCGTTATAGGGGCTAGAGAATTCTTGATCGCTTACAATATCAATCTGAACACCAAGAAAAAGAAGATAGCTTGGGACATAGCCTTAGAGATGCGTAAGAGAGGAAGAGCAAAAAGAGAAGGCAGTCCCGATCAACATTATTGGAAGGGCGAGATAGTAAGATATGGAGAAAACGAATATCCCTGCGGCGAATGTGATCACGTAGGTGGTTCGTTCGAAGAGGTCCGGGAGCACACGAAAAAAGAGCACGGATACGATCTCAAGGATTTCTTGGAAGAACATTACGGCTATGACGTGGACGACTTAAAGGGCAAGGCGGTAAAACAGAGGGGAAGATTCGACCATTGTAAGGCCATAGGTTGGTATGTAGACGAGTACGAAAGAGCCCAGGTCTCCGTCAACCTCACCAATTATAAAGAGACTTCCATACACGACGTGTTCGAATTCGCTAGAGATAGAGCTAGAAAGATGGACGCCAGGGTGACCGGCAGCGAGATAGTCGGACTCGTTCCTTACGAAGCTTTGAAACGGAGTGGAAAGTATTACCTTGAAAAGATGAAACTTCCCACCGGGATACCCCAAGAGGATATCATCGAAACCGCTATACAATCGTTGGGACTCAGAGATGTAGCTGATTTTGACCGGAAAGAGAAGGTGATCGGCGGCCCCGTTATACCTGAAGATGCTCTGGTGAAGATGGAAGTCCACGAGTTCGTACACGAAGTCTCAAGGGATTCTTCTACACCCGGTGGTGGTAGCATAGCCGCGTTGGCTGGATCCATAGGTTCCGCTCTGTCGTCCATGGTCTCGAACCTGAGCACTGGAGGAAGAGGTACCGAAGATGTGGACCCAAAACTCATGCCCGTGGCGGAGAGGGCTCAAGTGTTGAAAGACGACCTTTTGAAAGCGGTGGACGAAGACACCCAGGCCTTCGACGACTACATGGAAGCAAAACGTATGCCTAGATCCACGGAAGAAGAGCGAAGAAAAAGAAAGGAAGCCATGGAAAAGGGGTTGAAGCATGCGGTGGAAGTTCCCTTGGAGACAGCTAAAAAATCCGCAGAAGTGATAGATCTGGCGGAGAAGGCGGCGCAGTACGGTAAGAAGGGCGCGGCCAGCGATGCCCTTGTCAGTGCACAGATGGCCTACTCCGGAGTGATCGGAGGGATAGCCAATGTCAAGATAAATCTTGAAGATATAGATGACGAGGAATTCGTGGAGGAGATGCTGGACAGGTGTGAGCGCTTGAAAGAGGAGTACGAGGAGAAAAAAGAAAGGGTCTTGGAGATAGTAGAAGAGAGACTTGAAGGATGATAGAGGTCTACTGTCCGGAATTTGAACGAGCATCTTAAAAAAATTACGTACGGACGACCATAAGTTCTCTTTTTTGCCACTGATAGAGAACATCACTTCAAATAGTGGGAGCACTCTTACTTGTATCGAGTGAGCATGAACCATGAGATAGAAACGGAAAAATTGAAAGAAAAGGCGATGTCCGATGAATTGAGAGAATCATACATGACCCTAGATCGTGAGTCGAACTATAAATTAGGGGTCGGTGTCAGGACGGATGAGACCAAAAGCCCTTTATTTTTTATAGAGGTCGTGGTTTCTTTTGGTGATGTGGGTGACGAGCTCGACATAGAAAAACAAAAGAGAAGATTGGCTCTGCTTGAAAGATTGAAAGGATCCGATTACCACCTCACCAGTGAGAAAGACAACTCCGTGGTCTGTGAGAAAAATATCGAAGAGGAAAAAGTTGAACATGAATATAAGGAACTGAAAAAGATATTAGAACAGTTACTCTATGGATGAGGCGAGTAGGGCATAAAATTTTTAACTCACGTGACCGTTCAAATAACGATGGACGAGATCGGCCTCAAGCTTTGTCTTCTGCTGCTTGAAAATTCACGGACCGTTTATCGAGATCTAGCGGACGAAGTAGAACTATCGGTGAACGCGGTCCACAGCAGGATCAACAATCTGAAGGAGAGGGGCATAATCCAGGGGTTCGTTACATCCTTGGGGGAAGGAGCTCTCCCAGGATGTTTAAAGATACTGGTGCACGGTCCATCACGGTTCGACGAGCTTGATGAGATCAAAGATGAGCTAGCCAACGACGACAACACCTTCAAATTGGTATCTACCAGCGACGATTATCTTTACGTACATGGACTTTTACAAGATATGTCTGATATGAGTGGATATGTTGAGTCCGTACCCAAGATTTCAGGTATAGACCGTCCCCAAGTTTTCTTGCCCGCTTCATTTCGCAGAACTCATAACCAAGAGGTAAAATTAACCACCGACGACTATCGGATCATACATTCACTGAAAGATGACTCTAGAAGATCATTTTCGGACGTGGCGGACGAGCTTGAACTATCCACGAAAACTGTCCGAAGGAGGGTTAAAAAGATGGAGGAGAACAATGCATTGGACTACACTATCAGATGGTACCCCATCCATTCCAACGACTTCATAGGTATACTGCACGGCCTGGTGACTAAAAGTGAGAAGAGAGATAAGATCCTCTCTCATGCTAAGAAAAAGTATCATCCACACGTCTTCGATACAAAAAAAGCTAGTAATGATCCCGATAAATTTTTGATCGATACATGGGCTCCGAACCTGAACAAGATGCACAGTATAAGGAGCACTATCCAAAAAACTGAATATGTGGAGTTCATCAAAACCAGGATGTTCTACGACATAGAATATTTCGATACTTGGAGGGAAGAGCTGTTGGAGAGAAAGGCGGGATAGTCCCTTTTTTGAATATACACCTTGAAAAAGAGGACACACCGCAGCGTTATAACACGTCTTATCTTCTTTGATATATGGAACATACGTTTATATGGTTGAGGTGTCATAGCTATAACTCCAAGGGGAGGGAGGGCCTCTTAGGAGGGTGAAGCGACCTAAGCAATATGTTAGAGGATACAGATGAAAAGTCAAGAAAAAAACCAGTGGAATATAACCTATTCTTATAAGTATGATCTAGCTAGTTTTTGTAATCTTTTCAGTAGATCGGAAGATCTTATATCTCTACATGAAGAGGGTTATGATGAATTTAAGGATGCTATCGAAGGAAGGCCGGACCTAGTTGAGTTGGCCCAAGATATGCAGAGAGGAGGTTTCGACCCTAGGATAGTCCTGGTGAGTGCTTTCGATCTTGTCGAATACCAGGGTTACGATATAGAAGAATTAGTTACTGTTTTAGAGAACAAACAGAAAAGTCGCCGCCTATTTGATCACTATGTGGTCGAGGAAGAGTTGGTGACCGAAGATATATGGAGAGAGGGTATAGAGCCATTGCTGCCCCGACTCGCCGAGATGGCGAAGCATGTACACGAGAACGGTTTTTTGACATATTGGAAAGAAAATTGCAAACCTAAACTTCATGAAAGATCTTCAGAGTTGGGTGCCGAAGCCTCTGAATACCATGTGATCAGCGAGATCAACAGCCTTTTAGGTCCGAGATATCATCTTCCTCTCGATCACGTTACACTGCAGCTTTCTCACTTTTCCGCCCCGTTCGGAACCAAGTTGAGAGGGCAATCTTTTTTGACAGATGCTAGGTGGGACTTGGATGATATCATATCGATAGCTCTGCATGAGATGATCCACCCTCCCTTTTCCCGTGATAAGATAGACGAGTTGGCAAAATTTCTCTGGGAAGACGATCTAATACAGGAAGCATACGAAAAACAGCCGGAAGGGTCTTCATACAATACACCTCTGAGGTTTCTAGAAGAACATCTGACAGAAGGGGCTCACGTCTTCCTCGGAGAAAAACTAGGTGTGATCGATTCGCCTCTGGAGTACTTCGTCAAACACGACCAAGGGAGTCACGTGGTCTCAGTGATAATATACGATCATCTAAAAAAGAAGGATGTCGACGAACATGCCTCTTTTGAAGAGACGATTCACGAGATGAAGGAGAAAAGGATCCTGTATCCAGGAGAATTGAGAAAGGAATATCGACGTATCTACGACGAGAGCGGTGTGGAACCTGTTTACTGAGGAGTAGAAAAACCCGTTTTTGAATCATTGGGTTAAAAAAAAGGACATACTTTTTCTCATATCAGATTTTTTTCTTCCCACGATAGAACATCACTTTATTAAAGGCTATTTATTCTCTAATCAAAGAGAATGATATCATGCTTAATCATATTATCGGAGCAAAAAAACTGCATAAGTATTACGAAGGTGAAGTCAGAGTTCACGCTTTACGAGGTGTAGATCTATCCATAGAGAAGGGAGAGATGGTCGCTATCATGGGTCCATCGGGCTGTGGGAAGACTACACTACTGAATTGTTTATCGGGCCTCGACGACATCTCTAAAGGTAAGGTTTGGTTAGATGGAAAAGATCTGAACTCACTGTCCGATAACGAAAAGACCGAGATGAGAGCTTTGAACATGGGATTCGTATTTCAATTTTACAACCTTTTACCGGTCTTATCGGCTGTAGAAAACGTCGAGCTGCCTCTGTTGCTAGCGGGAAAAAACAAGATGGCAAGAAAGAAGGCAGAGAAAGCTCTTGACATGGTCGGGTTGGGTCACAGGTACGATCACAGACCTTCGTCTCTCTCCGGAGGCGAGCGTCAGAGAGTTACAATAGCGAGAGCCATAGTAAACGAACCCGACATAATCTGGGCCGACGAGCCAACGGGCGATCTGGATACGAAGAGTTCGGATAAGATCATGGATATATTATGCAAGTTGAATGAAAAGAACGGCCATACTATGGTCTTGGTCACCCACGAAGACAGGGTCGCGGAGAGAGCAGGAAGGACACTTCACATGGAGAGCGGTGTCATCAAGAAGGACCACAAGAATGGAGACCGAGTAAGATGATCTTGATCCTTCTCTTTATCATAGCAATCATAATAGCTATCGTGACAGTCGACGCTCTCCGGTACAGAGTTCTCTTCAGGATGGGTTTCAGAAATATCTTCCGCAGAAAAACGAACACAGTTATCGTGATACTCGGCTTGATGATAGCCACGGCGATAATCTCTTCTTCTTTCGGAGTCGGAGATACCATGGATAACATGGTAGAGAGTGAAATATACGATGAATGGCAGCACACCGACGTGACCATTTACAATACAACAGAGATGGGTGATTTTGTTCCCATATCATATGAAACTTATCTTAGTTTGAGGTCGGATATAGAAGATGTTGACCATGTAGAAGATATACTGGGTGAAGTGCACGGCAGAACTTCCATCTACAATCCCAACTCGCGATTATCACGTTCAGATTCTATACTGATAGGTACGGACCTGGACGAGGGAGAAGGATTCGGACCCTTTTACCGAGGAGGGAAGAGCTTTGAACCGGGATTGGATCAAGGTGAGATATTCATCGACGAGCGATTAGCAGAAGATATAGAAGCGGAGAAAGGAGACCGGTTGACATTGTTCACTAGAGGCTTCCCCATGGGGCAAAACTACACTATAAGAGAGGTCATAGAAAACGAGGGAAGAGCGGCCTTCCGCGGGGACAGAAAGGTCATAATGTCACTGCAGGACGGACAATCTGCTTTAGCCCTTCCGGAACAGATCAATTACATAAGGGTGACGTCCACGGGAGGTATAAGAGAGGGGGCGGAATACAGCGATCAGATAGCTGCCGATATAGAGGAGATCTTGAAGGAAGATTACGGAGTTTTGGAAGTGAGAGAAAATAAAAACCAGGTGATGGAGGATTTCAAGCAGCAGATGTCCGCTTTCACAGATACATTCTTCATATTCGGTGCCTTCGTCATAATAGCGGCTGTGATCCTGACCATCAACATCTTTGTCATGTTGGGAGAAGAAAGAAAATCCGAGATGGGGATGAGCAGAGCTATAGGTATGAAAAGATCGCATCTTAGGCGTGTATTCTCTTATGAAGGCGTTTTCTATGCCGCCGGTTCTTCCATGGTGGGAGCCTTCGTAGGGATCGGGATCACATATGCCATATTTTTCTTCTTAAAGGATATATTTACCACTTTTGAGGCCGAGGTCACTTTCTCCTATGAAAGTCTTTTACTGGCCTTTTGTATCGGATTTTTATTAACCATGACTACGATCCTTTTTTCCGTCACCCGTATATCTAAATTGAATATAGTAAGAGCCATAAGGGACATACCAGAGCCGCCGGTCTCCAAAAAGAGTAGAAAATTATTCTATCTGGCTATCGGAGGATTGATCCTTGGAGCCCTGTTGACTTTTGCGGGTATGAGCTCTCAGCAGTTATGGCTGCCGGTCACCGGTATTTCACTGATAATAATAGGTATAGGAACCGTGGTTAGAAGGTGGGTGGGAGATAGAGCGGCCTATACTGTGGTGGGTATTTTTCTCTTGATATGGTGGCTGGTACCTCTTGAGTTACTAGATCCCTTCGAAGGATATTCTGCGGATATCGAGATGTTCATACTTTCAGGTCTATTCGTGGTCACCGCAGGGATCATGATAATCATGCTCAACGGATCCATGATCACAGGTGCCATGGAAAAATTTTCAGGTTCGGGAAGGGGATCCAAAGCGGTGGTGCTGTCCGCCATATCTCACCCGTTGAAAGAGAAATTCAGGACGGGTATGACCATGTTTATCTTCGCCCTGATAATCTTCGCGATAATCGTGATGAGTATGATCGTGGGGGTATTCAACGCTAACATAGACAGGATGATCGAAGAACAGTCTGGAGGATATGAGATATTGGGTATTAGTGATCAAGATAGGCCGATAGATGACATATACGGAGAGATAGAGACGAACGAAAATCTAGATATAAATGATTTTAACAAGATAGATTCAGCTTTCAGAGGTATGGTCCCATCGTTAACAGAGCAGGGAGATATGCGGAGAAGGTCCGTGATTGGGGTGGACTCCAACTTTGTAGATAACAGTACATTTGCTTTTTCTGACTACATGGATGAATACGGTTCGCAGGCAGAGGTCTGGGAAGCCGTGATGTCCGACCCTTCGCTCACGATCACCAACGACCCAGGTGATTTCGGAATGCCCATGGACGAAAGAATAGAACTAGGGTCCACCATCACTTTCATCGATAAGGACGGTCGATCCAGTGAAAAAATGGTCGTGGGATTCATGGACCAGATGATCATCGACGGCTTTTTCATGTCCAAAGAAACAGTACGCACCGATTTCAACCTCACATCCAACAGCCTCTTTTTCTTCAGTGTGAACGAAGATGTGGATCCGGACCAACTCGGTAGAGACATGCAGAGAGAATTAGTTCCATACGGCTTCCAACCCATCGTTATAGATACGATATTCAGAGAGATGATGAGCGCCCAGTTCATGTTCTTTGACCTTTTCAGCGGATACATGGGGTTGGGTCTGATCGTAGGTATAGCCGGTTTGGGTATAGTCAGTTTGAGAGCGGTACACGAAAGACGTTTGGAGATAGGGATGATGAGAGCGATAGGTTTCAAGAGACGGATGATCAAATACGTCTTCATCATAGAGAACTCATTCGTTACCATAACAGGTATAATTTTAGGTACGCTGCTCGGTATAGCGGTTGGGTGGTTATTGTGGTACGACGGGTTCAAACCCATGGGATGGGAGTTCCACATACCTTGGTGGCCCATAATCAGTATATGCGTGATCGCCTACTTTGCCATGCTGTTCACCGCGATACCCAGCGCACACAAAGCTAGTAAAGTCTCGCCGGCGGAAGCGTTGAGATTCGATTGAGTTCCCTCGATTTGACTAAAATAAATCGATGATCTGCAAGAGGTCGGTCACAACCTCCGTTCCACTCGAGATCTCACTTCTTTTTCCGTTCCTATCCAGTAGATAAGAAGTCAAACCGGCTTGTACAGCGGGTTCATAGTCGTTATGTAGACTATCTCCTATATGGACGACTTTACCAGGTTCTACATGGAGCTGCCGACATATCTTTAAGTAGAGTGAAGGTTTTTTGTTACTCATCTGAAAATCTGAAACCGAGGAGTACAAAGATGAAAAGTATTTTTTGTGATCGCCTAAACCTGTTTCTATGAACATCTTGATCCCGTTGGAGATCACTATCAACTTGTATTCTTTGTGGAGTTTTTTCATGGCTTCTTTCGCATCGTCATACAGGTCGTAGTGATCCCTGACCTCTTGTAAAACTTCTTCAGGATCTTCGTTGAGATCGTACCTCGAAAACCAGTATTCAGGCTGGTACCACCTCACATCGTTTTTTCCTATCTCATCGTAATGTTCCATCAATATATCAGAGGCTTTTTCTTTGGATAGGCCGTGCTTTTTTGAGTAAAGCTCGGGAAGCTTTTCCAACCAAAAATGATCTGCGAATTCCTTGGGTATCAAGGTACCGTCCATGTCGAAAGATATGATCTCAACTCCTTTTTTCATACCTAGCCTCCATATCTTGAAAATTCATCCGTCGACTTTCTTTTCATACACAACGGAAGTACCATGATCCGAGTACTTCAGCCCCACATCCTGCGCAGCTTCCATCACCTTCTTCGATGCCGTTTTGACACGATATATACTTCGCCGGTCCTCTATGGCTTCTTTCAAGCCGTGGTTCAACAATTTTTTCATCTCTTCTTTTCCTCCAGCGATGAACGCTATGCTCACACTCCCATATATCTCGTCAACGTAGCGGAACATCAGAGCCTTGATCTCGGGGTTTCGCACGGAAAAACAGTGTCCCCTTTCTATCCTATCACGGATCAGCTCCTCTTTCATATCGTAGGCGGTCCAACCTTCTACATACAGACCTTCATGATCTTTGAATACGGGTGAAGAAAAAACGAATTCCAAGACCTCTTCGACTTTTTCTTCCTGCTCTACCCCGCTTATCTCCTCTTCCGAAGGCGGTTCCATAACGCCGAGCTCTTCCTCGTTCAAACACATACGCTGGAATTCTTTTTTTAATTCGAAACCCATCTCCTCCGCTATTTTTCTCACGGGTCTTCTATCGCCTGACGTTAAAAATCTAGCGACTTCATAATTTAGGTCTTGGATGTAGTCCATGCGTTTTTCTATCATCTTTCTGCCGTAACCCTTTCCCTGTTTTTCCGGATGCACTCTAAGACCCTCCAACCACAGTACGTCATGGTCGTGCCACGTGTGTTTAGCTAGAGCGACGATCTCATCGTCTACTCTACCGCAGATAAAACCTCCTTCTTCGACCCATGCGTCGAATAACTCTGGTATGTAGTCGTGTCCGTCCCAGATACCTTGGCAGAGTGCTTCTACCTCTTCCCGGTCCGACTTTTTTACTTCATCTATTTCAAGGTCTTTGGTCAAACGATATCATCTCTCTTCTTCCTTGATCATGGGTATATTTACGTCGTTCTCCTTGGCAAAGTTTATCGCCTTCTCGTAACCGGCGTCTGCGTGTCTTACCACTCCCATACCCGGGTCCGTTTTGAATACCCTTTCTATGTTCTCCTCTGCTTCCTTCGTGCCATCCGCTACGACCACCATCCCTGCATGGGTCGAAAAACCTATACCGACTCCGCCGCCGTTGTGTATAGATACGCTGTCAGCTCCGGCGCTTATATTCAACATGGCATTTAACAGGGGCCAGTCCGCTACTGCGTCGCTCCCGTCTTTCATGCTTTCCGTTTCTCTGTTAGGGCTGGCGACACTGCCCGCATCTAGATGGTCTCGGGTTATGGATATCGGAGCTTTGAGTTCTCCACTCTTCACCATCTTGTTGATCTTTTTGGCGAATCTGTGCCTCTCTCCGTATCCCAGCCAGCAGACCCTAGCGGGTAAGCCTTCCCAGGGCAGATGTTCCTGGGCGAGGTCTATCCAGTTCACCAGCTGTTCGTTGTCCGAGAACAATTCCTTCACCACTTCGTCGGTCTTGAGTATGTCTTCCGGGTCTCCGGATAAAGCCATCCACCGGAAGGGGCCCCGTCCCTGGCAGAACATGGGCCTTATGTAAGCCGGTACGAACCCAGGATAAGCGAAGGCTTCTTCGAATCCGGCTTCGTAAGCTTGTCCTCTTAAGTTGTTACCGTAATCGAATGCTATAGCTCCTTTTTCCTGCATCTTGACCATGGTTTTACAGTGTATCTTCATGGATTCCATGCTCTTCTTTTCATACTCCTTGGGATCGCTCTCCTTCAGGTCGAGGGCTTCCTCGAATGTCATACCTTTTGGAAAATAGGACATGGCGTCGTGGGCACTGGTTTGATCTGTGACCATATCCGGGATCACATCCCTTTCTAACATCTCGGGTAAGACCTCAGCGGTGTTCCCTATCAGGCCGATGGCTAGAGCGTCCTTTTCCTTTTTTGCCTCTCGGGCCATCTCCAGCGCCTGGTCTAGATCTTCCACCACAATGTCGCAGTAACCCGCGTTCAATCTTCTTTCGGCCCTTTTAGGATCGATCTCTATAACTATAGCTACGCCGCCGTTCATCTTTATGGACAACGGTTGGGCACCACCCATGCCGCCGAGTCCTCCGCTCACGCACAGCTTACCCTCTAAAGTTCCGTCGAAGTGTTTCCTAGCGGCGGCTGCAAAGGTTTCGTAGGTCCCCTGGATTATACCCTGAGTACCTATATAACACCAGCTCCCCGCGGTCATCTGACCGTACATCATAAGACCGAGATCTTCGAGCTCGTAAAATTTTTCCCAGGTCGACCATTTTGGTACCAGGTTTGAATTGGCGATTATAACCCTTGGCGCTCTTTTGAAAGTTTTAAAGATACCCACGGGTTTACCGCTTTGAACCAGTAGTGTTTCGTCATCTTCCAGTTCCTTTAATGATCCCACTATCCGTTCGTAAGCATCCCAGTTCCTTGCAGCTTTACCCGAGCCTCCGTACACTATAAGGTTATCGGGATCTTCGGCATTTTCAAGATTGTTTTTGAGCTGCCTCAGCATCGCCTCTTGTTTCCATCCTTTACAGTTCAATTCCGTACCTCTCGGAGCCTTTATATCTACCATACATAAACACCTACATATTTTAAATGAATGTAAAACGTTAGTATACTTTTAGATTCTAATCTAGTCGACGCATGATGGATGCAGCGGTTCTGTTGAGATCTTGGTAGAGCTCATCTAGATCTTTATCTTTTTTGGTCCTCACAACCAACAAGTACTTTTTACCCAAACCTCTGATCACAGTATCTCCATCCGGCGAGTCCACGATGATCTTGTTGGGTTTGTTCTTTTTGAGCTGGTCGTTTGCGGTGGAAGCCGCTCCGAATATGGTGGCGGCCATTATACCGAAGGTTTCCAACTGTAGTGGCTCTATACTGCCTACACTTGCTTCTATATCGCCGTTTTTATTTATAAGACAAGCTATCTCGACCATGTGGCCCGTGCACAATTCTCTCAATGAATCGACTATGGGGGATTTGTCCATCGTGCGTCCTCCTGATTCCTACGGGGGAATCATCTACTTATAAATTAAATTTTTCGTCGGCTTACCATGAAAGAGCCGCTTATCACCGACCGTTTGTTGTCTGACGTATATATAGGTTCCTATATACAGACATACACTTTTTTTGAAGCCCTTGGCTAGTACTGATAAAGAGGACCGAAAATTTTATGAACAAATAATTTCGTCAGACAAAATAGATCTAGGATGTAAATATATGACTATCATTTATTTTTTATTCTCATCTCTTTTGTGTAAATTTTTTGTGAAGCCAGTAAATAATTTTTTCTTTTGAATTTTTTGAAAAATGGCAAAAAAAGATGAACTCGAATATAAGAGTAAAAGATAAATAGTATGACACATAAATTAAAGAATCATGAAAACCGAAGAAGATCTTCATAGATATGTAAACCTGATCAGCCAAAAAAATTTTGACGAATGGGCAGAAGGAAAAAGATCTCTAGCAGATCTGGTCAGAGAACATCATTTTCTAGCTTCTTTGTACAAGTCTAAGATTGAAAACGCCATCCACGAGCACTCCCCTAGAGACTTTCTGAACATCTTTGAGGAAGAAAGACCAGATATAGATTTCGGAAACGAAGAGGAAGTCTTGAAGCGGATAGCGGAAGAGATGAAAGAGATCGAACACGCTCTGTGAACTATTGGTGAATCCCCGATCCGGGGACGACTTCTTTTCTACCTGTACTTACGACAGTTCTCACACCACCACCGTTCGTATTCCTCGATGTACCTCAGATCCTGTCCGCAGCCACAGGTACGAGTCTCTTCACGAGCAGAGGGAGGCGGTGCCTGTTGAGCAGTCAGATCTTCGAAGAACATTTTTCCATATCACAATATTTGAGCCTTGGATGTCCGTCCTCTTCCTTCGGCGGCCAGGAGGAAAAGTTTGAAAGGATTGGACTCCAGTGAAAAGAGCGGTGAGAAGACGTAACTTTGGATGGAAGGCAGGAAAAATTCACAAAAAGTATATATCTGAACCCTTTGTTTTAGGCCGGAGATGAAAATATGTTGAAGGTATTTAGATGTTGGATATGTGGTGAAACATATCTTGGCGAAGAAAAACCGACGGACTGTCCGTACTGTGGGGCTGACAAGGAATTTTTAAAACCGGGTGAAGAGTACGAACTGCCGGACGTTGAGCTATCTGAAAGATCGAAAAAGAACCTCGAAGATGCTTTGGAATTGGAAGTGGACAATGCTACTTTCTACTATTGCGCTTACAACAAGGCGGAAGGTCCCAGGGCGGAAGGCATGTTCAAAAGGCTCGCGAAGGTAGAAGCGGAGCACGCCGAAGCTATCTGCCTCTTTTTGGATATAGACGAACCGGATATAGACAAACACTTGGAGAAGTGCTCGGAAGAATTTTCCGAAAACGTAAAGGACGCACACGCCAGAGAAACAAGGGCTATAAACCACTACAAAAAATTTGCCGAAGAGGCGGAAGAGCCCCGGGTGAAGGAATTATTCGAGGCCCTTGTGGAAATAGAGTCGGACCATCTAGAACTTCACGAAAGTGAAATGAACTAGGTGGACAAAAACCCATTTTTCTTTTTTTTGACCCGCTGATCCTTTGAAAATATTTATTAACCTCTAATTACATCATAATTGTTGGAGTAAGAACTTCGAAAGGTGAAAGACCATGCATAAGCTGATAAGAGTAGATGACAAAAAAAAGATGAGCGCTGCCGATAAGCATATACTGACGGCTAGAACATTGTCTAGCGCCGCAGAAGTGACCGAGAAGATCGACGAAAGAGGAAGGGAGATCGACAACATCATGAAACGGGTCTATTTATCAAAAAAAGAAAGAACTCTCAAACGTTAAAAAAAATGTAGAAAAACAAAAAGACGGGTTTTTTAAGCCCTAACGATTTTTTAGCATCTGGTCCTAAAGGTATATTACCCTCATTCTATTCTATTTTTTCGACACTTATAGCTCTGGGTCCTTTGTCTCCCTCTTCCGTTTCGAATTCGACACGGTCTCCTTCTTTGAGGGTATTGCACTCCATACCGCTGCGGTGAACGAATAGGTCTTCGTCACCTTCGTCTGGTTCTATGAAACCATAGTTCTTCATGTCGTTGAAGAACTTCACTGTTCCTTTCATACTATTTCACCTCCTAAGCTTGGAAAGTGATGATACATCTTTACGGAGTTTATAAGTTTTTCGTTCGAAATCGTGCATTTTGTGTTATCCGCTTTTGGAAAGAGTTAATACACCGAACGCCATGGACCGTCGAGGATTCAGATGAGCTTGGACAGGATGTTTTATCCCGATGATGTAGCTGTGATCGGAGCGTCGAACAAAAAGGGAAAGGTAGGAAACGCCATAATGAGATCGCTGAAGAAAAAGTACTCTGGAGAGATATATCCTGTCAATTTAAAAGAGGAAACGATACTTGATATCCCAGCTTATCCGTCCATAGTAGACATAGACGCACCCGTGGACCTGGCTATAATTGCCCTACCCGCGAAGATGGTTCCGGATATAGTCGACCAGTGTGGAAGTGCGGGCGTGAAAAATCTGATAGTCGTGAGTGCTGGGTTCGGCGAAGCGGGTAGGAACGATCTAGAGAGGGAGATAAAAGACAAGATGGACCGACACGACATGAACCTTTTGGGTCCCAATTGTCTGGGCATACTCAATACCTCTACGGGCCTCGATACAATCTTCAATCCTCCTGATAGACAGGATAGACCTCCCAGCGGTTCCATCGCTTTCATCTCACAGAGCGGCGCATTCGGAGCGGCCACATTAGATTGGTTTTCCGAAGCGGAGATAGGACTTAGTAAGTTCGTCAGCTATGGTAACAGGATCGATATAGACGAAGCCGACCTTGTAGATTATCTTTCTACAGACGAAGAAACGGACTTCATCATAATATATATGGAAGGGGTGAAGTACGGTAGGAGGTTCTTCGAAGCCGCTAAAAGGTGCGGTAAACCCATGATGGCCGTGAAGTCCGGCAGGACGGAGGAGGGAGCCTCCGCCGCAACCTCTCACACAGCTTCCTTAGCGGGGAGAGATAAAGTCTACCACGGGGCTTTCAAACAAGCCGGTGTGATCAGAGCCCGTGATATAAGGGAGATGTTCAACGTGGCTAAAGCGGTCTCGTACCAACCGGTACCTAGAGGAGATGCTATCGCCATCGTTACCAACGGAGGGGGCGCCGGAGTCATGGCCACCGACGAATTGGTGGAAAGAGGATTGAGCCTCGCCTCCTTATCCGTCGAGACGAAGAAAGATCTGAAAGAGGCGGTCGAAGAAGGCGTGATCTCAGAGCACGCAACGCTGGATAATCCTATAGACATAGTAGGCGACGCCACGCCGGAGAGGTACGAAAGGACTTTGAAGGCAGTTCTCGACGATGAAAACGTAGACTCGGTCATAGTGGTAATACTTTTCCAATCTCCCACTCTCGACGAAAGGATGGTAGATGTATTGGATAGGGTGGAAAAAAATAAACCCGTTGTTGTTGTAGCCCCTGGTGGAAGATACACTCACAAGATAACGGCCAAGATAGAAGATGCGGGCATACCGGTTTACCAAACTCCAGCTGAAGGGGTACAAGCCGTATGGGGTCTGTCCAGGTGTTGTCCTGGATCCGGTGGGGTCCGCCGAACTAAAGATATATAAAAGGTAAAATCATCCCTGCTTTAGAACAAGGTGATAGATTGGTAAAAAAAGCCATAGTACTAGCCGCAGGTGAAGGAAATAGACTAAAACCTATAACGAATGCGATGCCGAAAGAGATGATCAGAGTGGGAAAAAATCCCGCTATAGAACACGTATTAAAGGTCTTAAAAGCAGGGGGGATAGAAGACGTCCTGATAATAGTGGGTAGAAAGAAGCACGCGCTGATAGATTATCTCGGCTCCGGAGAAAGATTAGGCCTCAAGATATACTACAGGCTGCAGGAAGAGCCAAAAGGTACGGCCCACGCCGTTCAGCTCGGTGATGATTTCATAGGTGAAGATGAAGACTTCGCCATAATGTACGGCGACAACTACATCACACCTTACGAGGCCATGCGTGATATAGTGGATTTTCACCACAGAAAGGAAGGAGGCGGTACATTAGTACTTCATCCCGTGGACGATCCCACCAGGTTCGGAGTCGTAGATATCGCTGAAGACAAAGAGATACACGGCATGATAGAAAAGCCCACCATGGAGGAAGCCCAGCCGTTCAAGGTCAACGATCACTGGTTGAACATAGCAGGTCTGATGATATTGAACTCGAAGATATTTTCTTTCATAGAGAAAACGGAAAGAGGCAAAAAAGGCGAGATATGGCTCACGGATTCAATAGAGATGATGAGACAGGCCGGGAACAGGATATTCGGCTACGAATTCGACGGCCGACGGTTCGACATCGGCACCTTCGATTCGTTGAAGGAAGCTGACGAGTTAGAACTCAAAAGAAGGAGGGAGAACGAGTCGTGAAAGTCTCCGTAGTCCTAGGTACAAGGCCCGAGATAATAAAGATGAGCCCTCTGATCAGAGAGCTTGAGAAGAGAGACGTCGATTTCAACGTGGTGCACAGCGGTCAGCATTACGACGACGAAGTTTCCGGTATATTTTTTCGACAGTTAGAATTGGATGAACCGGACAGGTATTTGAGCGTCGGTTCCGGCTCTCAGGGTGAGCAGACCGGAAGAGCTCTCATGAAATTGGAGAAAGCGTTCCAAGAGTTGGGTACCGAGATAGTACTGGTCCAGGGTGATACTAATACAGTCCTTGCAGGTGCACTCGCGGGGGTCAAGATGGGATTGACGGTTGGACACGTCGAAGCCGGTCTTAGGAGTTACGATTATAGGATGCCCGAAGAGTACAACAGAAGGTTGGCGGACCATTCTTCTCACTTGCTGTTCGCACCCACGGAAGAATGTAGTGAGACGTTGAAGAACGAATCGGTCTGGGGCGATATCCACATAACCGGTAATACCGTGATAGACGCCTGTATACAGAACATGGACATAGCCGAGAAAAATGCCGACCTTTCCTTCGAGGTGCCGGAAAAGTTCGTTCTTGTGACCGCACACAGGGCTGAAAACGTTGACGATCCAAACGTACAGGAAAATTTCATAGAGACTTTTCGAGCTATGGACATCCCCATGATATACCCGATACACCCCAGGGCGGAGGAAAGATTCAAGATGAACGATAATCTTAAAAGATTGAAAGATATCGAAAACATGAAACTCGTTCCTCCTCAAGGATACCTTGAGTTCCTTCTATTGATGAAAGAGAGCGAGTTCATAATTACAGACTCAGGAGGTATACAGGAGGAAGCTACGGCTCCCAACATAAGAAAGAAGGTTTTGGTGTTGAGAGAGTCCACCGAAAGGCCCGAAGCTGTTGAAGCTGGGTACTGCACCGTAGTGGGAACTAAAAAAGAGAAGATGATCAAAGAGATCGAAGACCTTAAAAAAGAGGCGTGGAGCCCGGACAAAAGTCCCTATGGAAACGGAAAAGCTGCAGAGAAGATAGTGGATATCTTAGAAAGATACAAGCAAGAACCCTACGAAGCTTCAAGCCATATGTGAATTGCTTTGGTTCTACTTTCACTGCTCTCACCTGCACAGGTTTTTAAATGGTGTGTAGACATTGGATACACGATGAAAGGAACCTGAAAACTAGTAAAGTCATTTATTGTAGAGCTGACAAAGATAAAGCGAAAACAGTTTGCACAGCGCACACAGCTAGCAAGCCGATAGGGATCTTGATTCAGAAGGACGGTAAAGCAGCCAGAAATGTTGGATCTCTCATCCTTTTTTCTCTCGAACTCCTCTCGACTGGTCCGATATCCATCGTTCATCCTTTTGAATAATCCTACTCATACTTTTTCTCCCCTTTTTTCATCATCATATACCCGATCACTGCAAGGATCACTACAAGGATCACTATCATCCCCGCCATCCGAAGCCTGTCTTCATCTTCGACGGTCACAGTCTCTGATCGATCACCCAACTCAACAGTGAACGTTCCTTCTTCCTCGAACTCATGTATATACTCCAAAGTTTCATTCTCGCCGGGCCCAAGAGTTAGGTTCGTTACTCCTTCATCTTCGATCAGCAGCTCTATCGTATCCCGAGCGTCACCAACGTTCTCTACTTCCGCTATAACGGTGATCTCAAGTCCGTCCACACCGAGAGTGAAATTGTTCACCACAAATTCTGCTGTTAGTTCTTTAAAGTGTGCTGTTATCTCTTTATGTTCGTCCATCACTATGGTTATATTTTGATCAGTTCCCTCATGGTCTCCCGTCCACTCTACAAATCTCCATCCGTCGTCCGGCTCAGCAGTTAGATCCACATCAGTACCTTCTTCGTATTCCTCTTGCTCTGGATCCACTTCCACCGTGCCTTCGCCTTCAACGTTGATCGTGAGTTCGTACGGATCTATTTCCGTCACTGTGACCTCGGTAGTCTCGTCACCTAATATTATAACATAGGTGCCGGCCACTTCAAACTCGTAGTTTTCATCAACAAAAACTTCTTCTCCCGCATCCAACGTCCAAGTCTTGAATACCTCCTCGCCGATGTAAAGACTTATGTCCCCTTCATCATCACCTAAATTTTCCATTTTAGCGGTTATATTGACTTCGAGTGGTTCGATCCCTTCCAACGGTTCGACTTCAAAATCTTCAACGCGTATGTCAAATTCGAGGTCTACAGTAAAATCAACTCTACCTGCAACAGAATCTACATCCACATTTGAAGCCCTGACTTCGAAAGTATGATGACCTGGTTTTGAGAACTTGAGGTCGTACTCGGTCTCTTCACCAACTTCTTTCCATCCTCCTTCATCGAGCCTAACTTCGTACTCCAGTCGTTCTTCGTATCTGTACATTCCAGTCCAACTGATAGTCAATTCTGGATCATCTATCACAGCATCGTCCGAAGGATGCTCTATATCGATATATGGTACGCTCGGCTCTATCATCGGATACTCATCGGTAAAACCGTGTCCTTCATCGTTCCCATATGGCGTATCCCAATAGCCGTTGGCCTTCTCCGCATCAGGATATCTTTCTTCATAGTCGGAGTAGTAATTGCCCATCGACTCGGTTTCGTTGTAGTAATAATTCTCTCCACGGTTAACGGCCTGCTTTTCGTTACCTATGAAATTATTATTAAAGATCAAGTTGTCTCTAGTAGAAGTGGCTCCTCCAAGCCCGACCGCTACATGATAACCATATTCGTTTTCAAATAAGGTATTATTGGTAATATAATTTCTATTAGATTCATAGAGGTCGACTCCCTTGTATTGGTTATATACATGATTGTTTTGAATAACGTTATCGTGGGCTTGATGAAAGTTAATACCAATCGAATCTTCAGTATACTTGGATATCATATTTCCAACGATAGTATTGTTTATAGAACTTATCAGCGTTATACCGTTTTCCAATAGAAGGTTATCACTTATAGTCATATTTAGGGCACCTTGTAATCCGATACCATGGTAGTTATTGGATTTCACTACATTATTTTTCACTGTAAAGTCCTCTGAACTACGAATGGAAATACCCGATCTAAGAGAACCTCCATCTAACTCCTTCACTACATTTTCTTCTATGATCGCGTTTTTTGAGAAACTAATATGTATACCGTTACGTCCCCCTTCTATGACAGTCTCCCTGATTATAATATGCAAATTTACCTCATTTATGGAGATCGCATCTTCCTCACCACCATCTATACGATAACCTTCTATGACGTACGGATCATCTTCAGAACCATCACCGGGCCATCCGTTTTCTTTGGCCTGATTAGCAAATTCGTCGTCTCCCTCTATGTGGATAGGGTCTCGCTCTTCGTAATCGTTTTCCAAAATGTCTTGGGTTTCTCCCAACAGAGACCTCTTATCTATACTCGATAGCATTGCAGTGCGGGCTTCATCCTCGACTGGTGATGAGATCTGCAAAGCTACAGCAGATGTGCTTATTAACAGAAACATAGTAACCAATGTTAGGGTGATTCTCATCTTATTCTTTGATTCTTTCATGTTTATCTACCATATGTTATGATTTTCTATTTGAAAAGTTTTGTTGTAGTTTTCAAAAAAAAGAAATAAAAGAGGGTTTGTAGGTGTGTATTTTTTCCAAAGGGAATTCCTGTTAATCAACGTATTCCTCTTATTCATCCTAGTACTCTCCAGTAGGGATTGGATTCCAAGGGGGCCAACCCCCTCCTCCTCCGCCTCCTCCTCCACCGTTACCGTCTTCTAACTCATCTGTCACAGATATATCCAATTCCCAACTAGCAAGGCTAGATTGAAAATCAATAATATGGGCGGTTCCTTCTGTAGCAAATCCATCGACTTCAATTCTCAGGAAGGTGTCTTCTGGAGGATTGTCTGGACCTACAAGTGTGATTTGCTCCCAGAAAACCATATAACGCCCAGCATAAGTATCGTCCTCTTCGTTATACTCTATTTTTTCTCTACCAGCCCTGTGATCATTTTCTTGCTCCCAACTTGGCTCATTTTGTCCTTCAGCGTATGTTCTTATCATATCAATAGCAAGACCTATCTCGTCGTGGTTGATGGCTTTACTAAGTCCATAGTCATATACATTTTCAAGGTAATCTTGGGCCTCAGCTGATTCCGAGGGGGCCTGTGCATTTGTTCCTCCAATTTCAAACTCATATCCCTCGTCAACCTGATCAATTTCGTGGCTTAGGGTCGTTGTATACTGTGTAGCAAAACCATCCAAGGTATATACATAGCTAGCGGTTGTTTGCCATACTACAAAAGTAATCAACATCTCCCATGTATAATAATCAGTTTGTCCAGGAGCTTGAGTAGGCAAACCCAGATGTACATATGGTTCCACATGCCCAACTATTTCTCTTTCTTGTCCTATTGGCTCAGCATAAATGTTTCTTTGATCGAATCTGATTTCACCCCAATCTTTCTCATCTCCATAACCATCTACAATGGCATCACTGTATTTAACACTCCATACTGAATGTTCTTCATGATTCTGTATGAATGCTGTGTCAATCGCATTCCAAAAGTACTTACCATCTCCTTGTATCCCATCGTAAGCCTCAGCTCCAGGAATTCCAGCGACAACCAAACCGATTATAGCCAGAATACCGATTCCTTGTAGCATTCTCCACTTCATATTTTTCTTCTTTTTGTTTTTCATTGCGTCTAACACTTCGTAAACCCTTACAGTTTACTCATATATATATATATATATTGCAGAAAATATACGAAAATCTTTTATACTCCTATTTTTGCTTAAATACCCGCTACTCTTGGTCATCGTTTTCTTCATCATGTCGTCAGTTACGGTCAACGGCCTCCTTTGAAAGTAGCCTTTAAAGAAATGATCTTCGTCTCGATGATGTCGATACTTATTCTATCCTATCTATCTTCCAAAAAACGAAGGCTGAGATGATCGCTAACACAGATGGTAATACATCAGTACTTAGATAGATACCGGAGATGGTTAAGCGTGAGCGTATGAAGGGCCAAAATACTGCATAAGAGTATCCGGACGCAGTTATCAGAAAAGCATCTAAAAATAGATGAGATATAGCTCCTATCATCAGCAAAAGGAATACACGTTTTCCCGTTTTCTCTCCGAAAAAACAAGCTATGATCATGCCTGAGATCAAGACGCCTCCAAGCGTGTGAAGAGGGGTCCAAGAGAACGGAATACCTATATGATCTTCTATGGTAAAGGGATCGAGAAGAAGCCTGATCCTGACGATATCCGGCAGGGCGGCTCCGACCATTATGATGGTGATGTAAGAGCGGGAGATCCACTCATACTTCCAAGAGAGGACCACGCCTATGATGTAACCCACCAGAACGTGTGTTAGAAGGTCAGCCACGCTTTTCACCCTTTATGAGCTTTTTTGATTCCAAAGGTTTCCTGCGCTGTTCAAAGGTCCAGTTCTCGCGGTCCCACTTCCACTGTTTGAGCAACCGTATACCGACCCAGACCGCCGCTACACCTGATACCGCATACATATAGATCCAATTCCAGTAAGGTCTAACCACTAGATTTTTACATTCGATGACGTTACCTTCTCGAAGCGTTCCGTAGACCGTTACCCTGTCTTTTCTGCCAACGGTCTCCTCACTATCGATTATGGTAAGAACTATTTTTTGATCACCATGTTCAACTTCGATCCTCAACGGCTCTTCCTCTATGACTTCGCCACCGACTTCCACTTTTTCACCTATGTGCATTTCGTAGTCCCCGATGATATGTTCTCCGCCGGGATGATCACCTCTATCAGGTTCTGGTTCTAACGAACCGTACCAGATGAAGAAAACCGTCAATATCACCAGTAAAGATACGATAGCTATCTTCCTATGAAGCTTGGAGCTGAACATCCTGTCACTCTTCTATGTCTTCGTCTACTTCTTCGTCTACTTCTTCATCTACATCTGCATCTGCATCTGCATCTTCATCGTCGTCTTCAGACCTATCGTTTTTCCACAATACATACGAGACTATTAGAGATGCTACCAATACCGCTACCAAGACGACTTGAATTACGGACAAGGGCCTTTCTTCTTCCCGGTCCTCTTCAGTATCATCAGCACCATCTTCTCCCGTATCATCAGTACCATCCTCTCCATCCTCATCCGTATCATCCTCTTTTAATTCAGTGGTGAATGACCAAGTATCCGATCTAGTGATGTGTTCTCCGTCGTCCACTTCTACGTACCACTGGTATGTGGTGTTGTATGATAAATTATTCCACTCGAGCTCTACCTCTGAGCCGGTAGAGACTTCGGATACTTCTCCTATCTTTTCGTGCGTGTCCTCATAGAAGAGCACGTCAACGCGTTCAGAATAGTCGTCAAACACTTCTACTGACAAGGTCATATCCCTATCAACGTCCACGGCGCCGTCCTCGGGACTCACCAGCACCGGTTCCCTCGGTGGTTCGTTCTCGCCGGTCTCACTGGTAGTGAACGACCACGTATCCGAAGTTATACTCTCCGAGCCGTCCTCTACCTCAACGAACCAATTATAGGTCGTTGAGTTCTTCAATCCGGTCCAGTCAACTTCTGCGGTCTCGCCGCTTCCCACGTTTTCTACATGACCTATGGTCTCGCTTTCATGGTAAAAGAAAACGTCCATACTTTCTCCCATAGGATGTGATATGTCAACTTGAAGGGTGGGTGATGTAGAAATATCCGAAGAACCATCTTTAGGTCTGGGGCCCATAGGGGCTTCAGGTCGTACCTTTTCCACCACGATGGTCTCTCTCAACAGAGTATGTTGTTTCTCATCCTGTAAAGCTATCTCCTTTTCACCCGATCGATCAAAGGTGTGTTCTGTGGAGACGTTGTGATCTCCAGGAGGTATGGTTCTCGATAAGACGTTTTTCCCGTCTACCAGTAGATGAACCTCGGGCTCGTCTTCTCCCTGATTTTCCACCACCGCCTCTATCCAAATAGGTATACCTTTGAAAACTTTATCAGGAACATGCAGCGAAACGGGTTTTAAAACCATCTCTTCCACCACTCTCACCCTTTCTTTTTCTTCCTTCAATCTTATGGTGTGATCACCGGCCTCTGAAAACTCATGCTCTTTAACGACTTCCAACTCTTCTCCGGGCTCTAATTCAAGGGTCCATGAACGGATGATATTTTCAACTTCGTTATCTATTATCTCGAGCTCTATCTCCTCCAGAGAATCACCTTTATTCTCCATCACCGCCGTGATAGATACATTTAGGGGCGCTTCACCATAGATGGGATCGACTTCAAACTCCTTGATCTCCACATACTCTATACTCTCGAGGGTTTCAAAGCTCCAAGTATCGGAGGACGTCTCTTCTGAACCGTCGTCCACAACTACGAACCATAGATACTCAGTATCCTTCTCTAGATCGGACCAGAGCATCGATGCGGTGGCCCCGCTTTCCACATTTTCATCACGACCGATCTGTTTAAAATCATTGTTTGAAACAGAAGTTCCGTAGAAATACACATCCATATATCCTCCATGGGTATGTTCTACATCCACTTCAAGGACGGGAGAGATAGGAACATCTTGCGAACCGTCCTTCGGTCTAGGATCTATAGATATCTCCGGGACAGTATCTTCTTCCACGGTTTCAAAGTACCATACCTGAGAAGTGATCTTATCGAATCCGTCTTCTACTTCAACGAACCATCCGTAGGTCGTGTTCGGGAGTAGGTGATTCCACTCGGTCGTGGCTTTATCTCCACTATGTACGCCCAGCTCTTCTCCTATCAACTTCTCCTCGTCGCAGTAAAAAGAGACGTTCATGATATGGCCATCACTGTCGAATACTTCAACACTCAACTCAGTGTTTTGAGATACTCCCTCTGAACCGTCTTCGGGATACTCTTCCACTACCTCTGGCAGCGTGTTGTTTCCCCACTGGTCCGTGGTGAAGGTCCATTGATCTGAACTCGTATCTGTGAAACCGTCGTCTACCACTACATACCAGTGATGAGCGGTACCATCTTCAAGGTCGGGCCAATCCGATGATGCGGTATCACCGCTTTCTACTCCTTTTTCGACTCCGATCAGTTCTTTTCCTTCGTCATAAGTGTGACTCGAATCAAAACCATAAAAGCTAACATCCATCTTTAGGTGGTCAGGATGTTCCACATCCACGTTCAGTGTGGGCGATGTAGATATGTCCCTAGCTCCATCGGTAGGAGACCTTAACTCTATGGTAGGAGGGGAATAAGATTCAACGGAGGTCACGTGCACAACCACGGAAGCTTCAGCGTGATATCCCCCCCTACCGATGCCCCTCACCTTTAAAGTACATTCTCCATCGGGCAGGTTTTTGAAAGTATAGTTCGCCCTAGAGGAGTCGGCTTCCAACATTTTCCAATTACAGTGACTGCTCCTGACTAGATACTTGGAAACGGGACCGTCATGGACTTCCCATTCGAAGAAAACATCGGGAAAAACATTCTTTCCCGATCCTGGATTTATTATGTTCATAGAAGGTGGCTCGGTATCGTTGACCCAAGTCGACCGTAAAACTTCGTTCTTTTCTTCGTTACCTACGGAATCCTCGGCTCTCACCGCAAAGTGATGTAGGCCAAGATCTGACACGGAAACATCAGATCGAGTACTTTTCGTAGTATCCAAAGGTTCGTCGAAACTCATGTTTTTGTCCCTTGAATGATATATGTTGTAGGTTATGGGAGGAGAATGATCGTATGCCTCCCTCCATTCCAACGTTACAGTTCTATGGTGATGGTCTGAGGTGTACGCCGAGTGAAGACCGCAGAACTCAGGAGACATATCGTCCTGGAGAGTGAAAGCCAAAGGTTCGCTCACATTTTCCAGTCCTAGGTCGTTTACCGCAGTGATCTTCACGCGGTGCTCTACGTAGGGTTCCAGTTCGTGCAGCAATACCTCAGTTCCTTGCGTGCTTTTACTCCACCTGGAAAGATCGAATCCTTGGTCACCCTTCACATGATGGATCCTATAAGTTATAGGTTCGGAAACGTCTTGGGCTTTTTCCCACTCCAATCTTACCGTATTGTTATCCAACACCGTATGATCTTCTATGCCTTTGAATTCGGGTGGATTCACATCGATGACGTGTAAAGTTTTTTCATGATGAGCTCTAGCTCCCGTTTGACCGTGGATCGCTTTCAGTTTTACCCTCTGATACCCCGTTTCGTTAAAAGTGTACTCGACGTTCTTTCCATATAGTTTTTCTTCATCAAAAGTCCAAGTCCAATTAAGATCGCTGGAAGGGCTGTATCCCTGGAACTCCATGGGCTCTCCGGCTATGATGATCTCAGGAGAAGTGAAAGATACGAAGGGGGGTACCGCCTGTGTTGCTATATCCATTTTCCTATCGAAATATGGGAAAGGTGTTTCGCAGATCTTCATGACCGACGCATCGGGTAGATACCTCTCTACCAATCGGAAGTCGTCTATGGATACGGTTCCGGGAAAGTCGGCCAATATCAACGGTTCCGATGAGGAATCAACGGGACCGAAGTTTTCCAATTCAAAATATTTCGTATGCTCTTTGAACTGTTCATGGGTCAGCTCTTCATATCTGTTGAGGACGGTCACGTTCAGATAAGATGTATCCTCACAACCTTCTTCGTACCTCACCGCTAGAAAAAACCATCCTTCCAGATCGACGTCTTGAGGTTTGAATGCCCTGCTCTCCTTCTCTGAACCGCTCCAAAGTTCTACTACTATCTCATTGTTTTGATACTTGACCGCCCACGAACCTTCCTTCAAGAATAGATAGCCGTCTTTTTGTTCTTCTTCCAGCATCACCAATGAAGACACTGTAAGATCCTCGTGCTCCTCGGTAACGTTCAAAGCAGGAGCGCTGGGCACCTTCATCCTTCCGTCTTTGAACTCGATGTAACTTCCATATTCCCTCATATCTTCTTCTTGATGGTGTTTTATCTCATGGTCTCCTTCTAACTTGCCAGTGTTTTCATGCTCGCTTTGATCCTCCACACTATCATCGGATGCATCATGGAAAGGATAATGAGCGGCATGCCATCCCTCTATAATTTCTTCTTCCTCCACGTAGATCATCCTAGGCGTTTCTACATCGAAATCCAGGGCGGATTGACCGTGCGAGTATCTTTTGTCTCTAAATATGTACCTAAGATACCCCCAGCCATCATCCGTAGATTGGATCACCATGGGTACTGCGTTCTCACCTGCCTGGAACGCATAGAACTCCCCACTCTCGTTTTTGTGCAGGGATAAAGCGGATACCGTCCTTCCCGAGAACACAGTGGATATATCCGATCCGATAAGCCCGTTACCCTTTGGTTCAACTTCACGCCTATATATAGAACTGTGATCCTCCACCCATGAGACCACGATGTTACCGTTCTTTTCGGAAAGTAAAGTATGAGATTTAGTGTCATCGGTTTCACGTATCGAGTGACTTTCCATCTCATCCAATGAATCCTTGGATTCATCGACCATGACGAGAACGGTCTTGTTGTAGCAATCCTCTTCTCCTCTGTCTCCGTAAGGAACATTTCTGATGTAAGACAATGCAGTATATTCTCCAGTAGATTTCACCGAAGGGATAGAAGTCGAAGGTAAAAGTTCTTCGATCTGCCATTCTTTATTCACGGTAACATCTTCTTCTAGCTCCGCCCATATGAGGCCAACGGATCCGTTGTTACTCGTGGAATTATCTAACACGTCGAAAGTTATATCACCTGAACGGTAAGCTATGTAAAGCTCTTCATGGTCTAGTGTGACATCGAAATTGGATATGGGTTCACCTTCTGGATCAAAGTGCTGCAGCAGCGGCTCCGACCATCCTTCCGAAGGCGACCACCTTCGTGAACTGATAAAATTATCCTTGAAAAATTCTTCTTTATCTATATCTTCATCCAATTCTTTGTCCACTCCCATATAAAACATCATCAACTCGTCTTCGTTCAACTTGACGAGTTCAGGACTGTAAGCGGTTTTTGGAAGGTCTTCTATCTCCTCTTTTTCCATCCACTCGTTACCATCATAGGTCCGTGAGTACAATCGAGATCTCAATCCTCCCTCGTGATCTGTGAGTTCTCTCCAAACCACCAGTCCAGAATCCTCGTCTACAAAGTTTATCTGAGGCGTAGAGTCGGGACCGACGTTCCCACTCAAATATGTAACACCTTCAGATGTTTCAGATCCTTTTACTTCATGGATCAATGAGTCGTAGTTGCGCGTGAACAATCTATCCGTGCTGAATATCTCTCTCTCGACCATAAGATCATCGTGCATCATGTAGGAATTATCGTTACTGCTGTACAGGGGCCAAGATCGGGACCTTTCCCAAAGACCGAACATAGCTTCAGCCACCACTTCAAATCTTCCACACAACGTTAATTCCCGCTCTAAGTCGGGTATTTCAAGGCCTACGGTGAGTCCACAGATGAACTTCCCTTCCACTCTAGCGAGACCTCCGGCAGCTTCAGCGTAGGGTCCACCGCCGAATTCTACCTTCATCTCTAGAGGTATATTTCCGTCTCCAGGGATCGGTCTCATGCCCTGGTCAAGATCGTAAGATAAGCCGCCTATATCGAACTCCACGCCTATCTCGCTCCCGATGCCTGCGGTCAACCCTACTTCAGCTATGCCTATAGACTTCAATGGTATGTCTATGCTGATCTCGGCTCCGAGTTCTACCTCTAATGAACCTTGGACTTTGATCTCACGGTCCTCTATATTCACTACCATATAGATCTTGATGTTGGCGGACGCTCCTATATCGCTGTCTCCGCTGAAACTCAAGCTCTCGCCGAAATTTCCGTCGAATTCGCCGGGACCTATCTCATCTTCGTCCAGTTCCGTGACGAACCTCAATATCTCGGTCTCTACGCCTTCTTCGTTAGTGAAGCTGATCTTTTCATCGGGCCAGACCTCTAATTCAAAACCGTAGTCTCCTCCAAAAAAATCGCCTAACTTGCTGATATTAGACGGCATCACCGAAGAGAGATTTATGAATTCATCAACAATGATCTCACCTTCATCATCCTCGATTTTTGGTTCGAATTCTAAGGTCCATCCGTGATGGTCGCCGTCTTCGCTATCTATCTCCATGGTCAATTCACCGTATTCTTCGAAAAGATGGTAGGCCCATCTCGGTGTGCTTATGATGCTTATATCCCTAGAGTTCTCATATTTGGTTTCATCTCGGTATGAGCCGAAGGGGTTCTGTAACGAATCTCTGTGTCTGTTGTAGAGTACGGGACGAGCTACCACCTTTGTATCTTCCCCTGCATCACTCACCACGATCTCATGATTCCAGATCGCCATATCCCCCTCTTTCTCGGAATCAGGGGGCTCATCCATATCATCTCCACCTATGGAATGATCTTCAAGTTCAGGAGAGGTGAAATTTACAGCTCTATAGGGCAGGTCCCGGTGTGCCAGGAATCTATATGTGTTCTTAAGTTCGATATCAAAGTCGGACAATCCTTCAGAGTATGCATCGGACATGTGAAGGAAGACTTCATTGGAATCGTGCTCCATGTATGACGATTTCAGGTAGTATTCGCCCAGGACCCACGCACTCTGTAGACACCTTCTTTTTATGTCGTTGGATTCGATCTCCAGCATCACGCTTTTTAGTCCCACTTCTTTGTAGCTGTGCTCGGCTTCTTTTACACCTGTTTTCTCAACATCCCATTCTACTCCTTCACTTTCATCGTGATCGAAGTCCCACCTTATCTCGTAGATATCCGTTCCTTCTTCCCCCTCCGTTAGAGGGAACAACTCCTGTATCTCATACTTATTAGTTTCAGTTCCTATCATGATGTGATCGAAGTACTTGGCTCTGGTTCTCAAGACGGTAGAATGATCTCCAGGCCCTTTTCGGTTCGCAGCCGCTATCTTGAACAGATACGTATCGTTTTCGTTCTCAGCCGGGATGAAGTCTCTATAAGTGTTGGAAGGTGAAGAGTAGTTTTTTTCTATCAGTTCGTAATCATCCTCCTTGTTCTCCATCTTGCGATAGATGTGGTAGCCTGTGATACCGTCCTCTTCCATGTAAAGACCGTCATAGATAGGGGGTTCCCACTCTAAAACGATCTCTCCATATTCTGAATAGGTGCTAAAATTTTGAGGGGCGAAGGGCGTTCGATTTTCTAAAAATACACGAACGTAGAGAAGGTCTTCATGTGTCTTATCGTGATAAGCAACATGTGCATCTATGCCTTCATCTCCCACCATCAGAGATGTATGGCTTCCCGCTCTGTTGTGACTATCCACCCTTTTTTCCGTCCATCCGTCTTCGTCTCTCCAGGCTAATCTAAGGTTTTCTTCATCCCACTGGTGATAACTGATGACGGGTTGATGCTCTCCTGTCAGATCTATCGAGGTGTATGTTCCTACGAAATCGGTATCTTCATCGACGACTTCTACGTTCCAGCCCTGGACTGCGTTCGTAACGTAATTCAAGCGGTACTCTTCGTTCTTCCAACTGTAACAAGAGATGTGAGCGTTATCATCTTCATCTAAGACTAGAGAGGCGTATCTACCTAATCGTTCACCCTCTCCTATACGGGTGTGATGCCAATCGTTCCCTTCCTTGGCCGAATAAACAAGAGAAGTGCTGAGCCAGTCATAGTGAGCTATGTGAGCCCTGCCGTTAGAGTCGATATCCAGAGATGAGTAAAGGCCTACTCCTTCGCCACCCCCTTTCATGACTTCTTCTGTATCCCAACCGTCCTCCGTTGATTCCGCATACTTCAAACTTCCGTTCTTTTCGTTGCGATAGCTGATATGAGGGGAATCTTCATCGTCCAAAGCCAGCGAGGCGTACTTCCCTCCGCTGGGATCGACCTCTTCGTTATGGATGTTCACTGTGTCCTCGTCTATAATAAAAAGGGAGTGCATCAATCGTTCTTCGGAGGCATCGTGATAGGCGATATGAACTCTCACTCCATCTTCACCACTCACCACATCCAGTGATGAGTACCGGCCTACGTCACCCTCGTTATCTATGGTCCATGTGGTCCAACCATCGAAGGCATAAGGAAGCTCACCTCTAGCTAATTTAAGAGAGCCATCTCCTTCGGAATAATAGCTTATATACCTATGGTCTTCAGTCATCCCAATAGACGTGTACTTTCCCATACCTTCTCTTTTGTCCACATCTTCAAAGATCAAACGTTCTTCATCCATCCTTTCTTTTATCCTCGGTGGAGATGAAAAAGTCTCTTTTTCTTCCGTACTCACCGATCTACTTTCCGTACCTTCGAACTCAAAACCCTGCATCGCAGCTGGAAGGATCGAACAGATCATGATAACGACTAAAAACACAGCTACAACGGGTTTTAAGGTCCCCTTTCCTTTGTAAATACTGTCGATGTTCATTTTAAACAAAAAGCAAAATACAAACTTTTACATAAGTGTTCTGTTTTCTTGGCTCAGTAGAAAACCTTTTTCGGAGATGAGATTTCTTTTATCAATATTTTTAAACACAAAGAGGAATAAGTACTTAAGGCTTTCATTATGAGATGGATGACTCTGTATCTACAGGGATTACATTCATTCGATTATAGAAAAATATATTTTCCTAGTAAAAATCGAGAAAAGTAAGAACACAAAATAGAGAAATGGAATGTATAAACAAAAATAAGTTAGTCACTAGTATATTTTTTATATGGCGATATATGATTTATAGTAGTATCAAAATATAAAATCTACACCTCCAAAAATTATATTATCTTTTTGATTATCTCTTTTTACTATGACGTTACATGTAGATGAATGCGGTCCAATGTTTGGTGTTGATTCAAAGACACATATAAGACAATGGGAAGTGGACGGCGAAATCAAAGAGTTTAGGGGGAATATTGGTGTAGTAGTAAATCCTGAAGATATTGAATCTTTTGAAGCCGAATATGATTCAATTATGTTTGAACTCTTCGATGATTTTGATGTTGAAAGAGAAAAAATAGTTTATAAATCGCACGAGATCGGTCGACTATTTCCCGGAAATCCATCAAAGATTAGAGCTTTTCATATAAGATTTGCAAGAAAAATGTTGAATGTTGAAGATATAAAGGTCAACTATTTTTTTACCACAATTAACACGAAATATTTGGAAGATAGCAAGATTTCGGTCTTTGGAGAATATGGGAGACCTACCCGAAAAATTGAAGTAAAATCGTTTTTAAATATGATAGAGGGGTACTATAATGTTTTATGTGCTTGGAAGCTTACTCAGATTACAGGATTATTCGGTTGTACATTTATCTTTGATGGGATGGAAGGTATACACCCCACAAAAGCGTGGGAGGAATTAATCAAGAATAACAATATCAGAATTGTTTATTCTGGTGACCATACCGATCCTTTATTATCTACCGCTGATCTATTAGTTAAACATTTGGACATTTTTTTAAAAGAT
>SL_5KL_010_SEDDRAFT_10000028_pt1 | contig 72401 bp, 64 predicted proteins | sample SodLakKL_010_SED_FD_9118 | JGI IMG/M metagenome (IMG submission 9118)
CTATTTTTTAAGTGACTAACGTCCTCTGATACCTGATCCCATCCACGCATCCTGCCAAGCGTCCTGCCACGCGCTTCGCGTGGATCGCGGGACACAAATGAGTTTTTGCAGTTGAAGCTTTATTGCTCATCAAGGGATTTTAATCCGGTCTTGATACGTTCATACAGGTCACTGTCAACAGGGGCGTGATCCAGGGCCTTTAGATATTTCTCTNTGGCCTTATGCCGGTTCCCTGTATTTTCCAGGGCCATGGCCATGGTGTTTAAAAAAGCCGGGTTTTTTGGACCGTATTCCACGGCCCTGGAAGACAAGTCCAGGGCCTCACTGCCCCGGTCCTGCATTATCAGCACATAGGCAAGATTGTTCATGGCTTCAGGGTTGTCCGGATTTCTTTCCAGGGCTTTTTTGTAGCTCTGCTCAGCCTTTTCCCAGTTTTCCATCCCGGCATGAACATTGCCGTGATTGATTAACGGCTGATCCCAGTCCTTATTCCGCCTGAAGGCCAGCTCATACTCTCTCAGGGCCAGCTCGGTCTCTCCCATATACTCGTAAGCCACTCCCAGATCATTGTGCTCCTCTGCACTGAGAGGATCTGAAAGAACAACAAGCCTGGGCATGGAGCAGGCTCCCAGAAAAAGGCACAGAATAAGCAGGATGTATTTTGAGTGTTTCATTGTATGACCAGATACAGCCTGTTCATTTTTTCCCAGCGTCTGTCCAGCTCATGAGCATCTATGAAGGCGTTCTCCTTTATTCCTGTGTGAGCCAGAAACCCCTGGGGAGTGTAGCCCAGGATGACTATGTAATGCGGCCTGTCCACTATACCGCTTCCGGCATCCATGAGCACAATGACCGGCCTTTGGGAGTCCACGTTCCTTCTTAAAAGTTCAAGGCTTCCCCTTCCAGAACAGGTCTTAAATCCCAGTTCCCGGGCAAAGTTTTCCATGTCAGGCAAAAGAGTTCTGCGTATTTCAGGGATATACACCATCTTGGTGATCTCCTGCAGGGAAACCTCCCGGCCGTGGTATTCAAGCACTGCAGCCAGAGCAGCCGGCCCGCAGTCATGGGACCTGGCCTGGGGAATAAAGGGCACCTCAAGGCTGACCGTGTCCTCCGCCTGCAGGGTCTTCTGCGGGACCTGGCCGAACGGAGAGCATCCCGATATACACAGGGCCAGACATGATAAGAATAAAAAAACGGTCTTACTGAATGACAATTGTTCTGTCGCTGAGTTTAAGGATCAGAACCACCAGAAGTATGATCACCAGCACAGAAATGACCAGCCCTACACCGTTTCCCCCGCCTATTTCATCGGAAAGGGAGGCCAGCTGGTGCAGTTGTTCGTCATCCAGGGTGTGCAGCCTGGCCATGGCTTCTTCCTGGGAAAGACCGTAATCCTGGAGGCGCTGGGCAACCAGCTTGTGCTCCAGGGCGGTTCTGATGGATTCAATCTTTTCAGAACGTTCAGACATCTGTTCCCCGGTGGAGAGCCTGCTTTCCAGAAGAGAGGCCTCTCCAGTGGATGGAATCAGGGACATTAAAACAAAAAAGATCAGGACAAACCTGCAGGTCCTGTGGTCTAGAAACATCCTCTTCCAACCCATTGCTGAATCCTCCCTTGGTTTTGAATTTAATACGTTATAATCGATTCAGGGGGCAAGAACAATATAGAAGATTGCCTAAAATAGCAGCCTGGATCATGCATGAGCCGGTTGGGACACCAGAAAACATCACTGATGAAAGGCATGATCCGGACGATCAGACCAGCTCCAGGCAAACCTTGTGCTGCACCGGATAACCGCGGCAAGAACCCCCTTCAAGTCGCCGGGAGGACCACCGGTTTTCTCAGGGCCTGCCTGACCCGGCCGCCTGCCTAACCCTGTGGACTGCGAGGTTCCAGGCGATGCCCGGCAGCAGTTGCAGTACACCGTGCTTTCTGAATTTGTCCGCCAGCTTCAGGATCTGCCGGGTACTGTAAAAGTCCCGGTAGATGTGGCGGCGCAGCTTTCTAAGCTGCTTGGAAGGGCAATGGTCAGAATAGATCTTGCCTTTGGGGTTTATGTGGTAGCCGGGGGTCTGGGCCACCAGCTCCTGCAGCCCGGAATACGGACTGTGGCGCAGGGTGGAGAGGGAGACGGAATCCATCCCGATTTCCCTGGCAAAGGGAGCTGTCTGAAGCATTTCGTCCACGCTTTCGCCTAAGTTGCCCAGTATGAAATAGCCGTGCTTGATCATGATGCTTTCCTTGAGAACATCGCAGTATTTGCGGATCTGCCCGGTGGTAAATCCTTTGCGCATGGCCTTGAGGGTTTTGTCGTGAGCCGATTCGATACCCAGCAGGAGTACGGCAAATCCCGCCTGTTCCATTTTCCGGATCACTGCCGGATGCCGGGCAATTTCCAGCCTGGCGTTGATCACGTACTTTTTCTTTATCCTTCTTTTCAGCAGAAGATCGCAGATACGCTCCACCCGGGACATGTCATGGGTGAACAGGTCGTCGGTAAAGGCCACTACAGGGGCGCTGATGCTTTCCAGCTCATCCACCACGCTTTCAGGGGACCTGGCGGTCCATTTGCGTTTGAGGCCCCAGGGATTCCTGTTGAAAGAGCAGAAGGTGCAGTTGAATGGACACCCGCGGGACCCGGCGATCATGTCCACCTGCAGACCTGTCCCGAGTCCCTTGATCTGCACATCGTATTTCTGCCTTCGCAGGCTCCTGCATGGCTGCAGACTGTCCGGGATGGGTCCGGGTTCACGGTTGGGATTATGGATAATCTGGCCATCCTGCCTGAAGCTGAGCCCGCTGATCCGATTCCAGGGGACTTGCCTGCAGATATCGAGCATGGTTTCTTCCCCGTCTCCCCTGACCACCCCATCCATGCCGGGTATCTGTTCCAGCCACTGGTCCGGAGCTTCTGTAGCGTGCCTGCCCCCGGCTATAAGCGTAACCCCGGGGTCTATAGAAGAGAGCTCCCTGGAAACAAAATCCCTTTCCCGGTCCCAGTTTACAGAGAAGCACACCAGGTCTGTGCTGCTTCTTATAAAATCAGAAGCGTGCCCGGGATCCCGCCTGAGGTCCACTATCTCCATCTCACCGGCAAAAGGTTCAATGACCGAGGCTATATGTTCCAGACCCAAGGGAGGCAGAAAACCCAGTTCCTTTAGTTCTCTGCGGTAAGGATAAACGCAGAGAACATGCCTGTAAGGACGGAGCTCAACCTGTCCCGGCTTTGCTGGAGGCAATGATTCTTCAGCCATGGTTTATCCGCCTTGAACTCTGTTGCATGCAGGTGCAGAAGGATTATGAACAGCAGCAGAGGCTCAGGGCCTTGCGCGCTTTTGAGGAGCTTCCATGAAGATTATTCGCAAAGTAATCATGCCAGTTCACAGTTTGAATGTAAATCCAAAAAGGAAGAGGTGCATGAAGGCAAGACCGTCTGTCTCTGGCTGACCATGAAACGAATCTCATGGCCTCCGGCCAGAGTCAGCATTCCCACTATGTTCTTATGGTTATAACAGGTATCTTTGAGGACTTGATAACCTTTTCAGCTATTGAGCCCATGAGCAGCCTGTCAGCCCCTTTCCGCCCGTGGGTACCCATTATGATCAGGTCGATATTTTCCTGCCCGGCATACTTAAGTATTTCCTCATCTGCATACCCCTTCAATACTTTTCCCTGGGCATTGACCTTGCCCAGGTGCTCGTGGATAAAGACATTCATTTTTTTCTCGGCATCGGCCATAATCTTGTCGGTAATTTCCTGAAAAGATGACACCGGCACATCAAAGCCTCCATGACGTTCAAACCCTGAAGCCACAAAAACCACATGGACGCTGGCTTCAAATTTCTTGGCCAGGGTCTGGGCGTAAGCTGCCACTTTGGGACTCATCTCTGAAAAATCCACAGCGCATAGAATGTTCTTGATATCTGCCATGATAACCTCCTTTTTGCAGGATAAGGATACAATTGGTGTTTACCGGGTGTATATGGACGATTTGCATCGGCTCCTGTTCAGCAGGTCAATCCTGAGCCTGCCTTCCTCCACACCCAGATGGCGAACTCCTTCTCTAAACGCATGCCATATTCCACTATCAGGTCCATTCAGCTGGAACAGGTCCTGGCCTGTTATGCAGCCTGGCCAGGCTGAAGGCAAGGAGAAAGCCATAAGGCTTACATCAGTAACAATGAAGGTTTTTCCATGGAAGATCAAGGTGTGACTTGGGACCTTGTCTGTAGTTTCATAAAATTGGACCGGCAGAGTTTAAACAAATGGGGTAATAAAAAACAGTATCTCATGCTTGTCCCGGGGCTGAATGATTCAACCTGCCGGCCGTATGCGGGAATCTTTTGTGCTACCTGGCATTGCTTGCAGCTGTGGCAGCTCTGCCTGGGCCAGGTAGATACGGAGCTCATAGGCTTCCTGGCTTGCAAGCTTTTTTTGAGAATCGAGTTTTTTCAGCTGTGAGTTTCATCCTGTTTTACAGGTTGTTTGAGGATTTTCCCAGAAAGATAGTAAGCTAAAAGGCCCGCTCCCAGCGAACCATACAGGAACAGTCAGGATATTTGTTCAGAGCCCTTAACCAGTACCAGCAGGCCAAACACCGTGCCCACAACCAGAAAGAATATCAATAGTCTGATATACACTGAAGTTTCCTCAGCCAAGATCAAAGGGTTCAGGACAGCTTGAATCATCAAAATCAGGCATGCTCACCTGCTGCAGCTTCATCCAGTCATTGATTCTCAAGTGCTGTTATCCTATTAAGTCATAGCAGAAATGACAAGCCAAACTGATAAAAAATCGCCGAGTTCAAGCAGAAATCTATTTTTTGATTACACCTGCTGGACAGAATACTGGAGAGGCAAGGCCTGGAAATTGCTCAAAGACCTGATGAAGCAGCAGCTCAAGAACAGGATTAGGGAGAAAGTAGCTGCAGAAATTCCGGAAATACCTGAGAACTAAACAGGCAGCCTTGAAGAGATTGGAGATTTATCCGGAAGAACAATAATCTTGAACACTGACAGGTCCAGCAGACCATGAATGGAAATGATAAAAAAAGACAGCGGGCATATCCCCCAGCAGGAAGAAAGGATACATTTCAGGCCAAGGCTCCCTCCTGACTGGAGGAGCACCTGCGCCCCGCCAGATCCCTGCTGATGATTTCAACTCATCAAGGGGAAAAAGACATCGGCCAGCCAGCGGAAAAGCCGGGCAAACGATTGTCCGCCTTCATGCCTTGTTTCAGCCTGAAACGGGCCATACCTTAATCAGGTCTGTTGTTTTAATGAACCTTATTTGGGCTCCTTTAGGTTTCAGTGTCCGCTTAATTAAAAACAAAGCAGCCATTTTTTTGCCTNAAAAAAGCTCAAGGGACGCATAAGGTTTGATCANTTTTTGTGACTTATTTCGTTACGGGATGACAAAAACCGGCGGAACAAATTAAAGGGGTCAGGCTGTTAACCTAACCCCTTGAAATTTATGGTGGAGCTGCGGGGAATTGAACCCCGGACCTCTTGAATGCCATTCAAGCGCTCTCCCAACTGAGCTACAGCCCCATTAAAAAAGAATCATTTATAATTCAAGCTCAGGCTTGTCAAGGACCAAAAGAGACTTTCAAAAACATTCTTGCCAATCCTCTGCTTTAGTTTTACATAATCTGACATTGCTTACCCTCCATGCAGAGAGCCGCGCTCTTCTGCAGCGCCGCTGCCCAGGCGGCGGTCAAGGCTTAAGGCAGAAAACCGGGCTGGTCTGCAGGCTCCAGGAAGCCGGCCGGAGTGATGAACCGAGACAGAAAGGAGGTTGGGCATGAGACTGGGCCTGAAAATCTTTGTGATCATGTTCATGGTGGCATTTACTGTTTCAGGAGCCACTGGAGCTTATTTCTACTACCAGGCCAGAGAGGCCATGCTGGAGTCCATTCAGAGCCAGCTGATTACCGCAGCCAAATCCTTTTCCGGTCTGATCTCTGGAGATGAGCTGGAAAACCTGAAGCGGCCGGAAGATATGGATTCGTCCTCCTACCGGAGGATCCAGTCAATTCTATACCACATCGCCCAGACCAATGATGACTTTCTGTCTGCTTATACCATGCGCCTGCAGGATGACCTGGTCCTGTTTGTGGTGGACTCGCCGTCCATGGGCAATGCACCGGGCAGAGACGTCCCCGGCCATGAAACCCCTGAACCTGTGGGAGCCCAGTACCTGGAACCTCCGCCTGCCCTGCTGAAAGGATTCGTCCGTCCAAGCGTGGATGACCGCACATACCAGGACCAATGGGGCTGGACCATTTCCGGTTATGCTCCCATCAAGGATTTCCGGGGGCGTAATGTGGGACTCCTGGGTATAGACATGTGTGCGGATCACGTGGAAAGCAAGCTGGCCGCCATAAAGCGGGCAGGCATCCTTTCCCTGGTCCTGGCCGGCCTTCTGGCCCTGGGGTTTTCCACGGTCCTGTCCAGACATCTCTCCAGGCCTGTCAAGGACCTGCACAAAGGCTTCCAGCAGGTCAGTGCAGGAGACCTGGACGTACAGGTTCAGAAGCGCGGCAATGACGAACTGGCCGAGCTGTCGGAACAATTTAACCTCATGGTGAGAGAGCTCAGGGAAAAGCAGCTTTTAAAAACCGGTCTGGGCAAGGTCATGCACAAGAAGGCGGTTTCCAGACTGCTGTCCAAGGATCCTGAGCTGGGTGGGGAAATGGTCACTGCCGGCATTCTGTTCTGCGATCTGCGAGGTTTTACCCGCATCAGCGAAAAGCTTCCTCCCAAAATGCTTGTGCAGCTGCTCAATGACTATTTTTCCTCCATGGTCAAGGTGGTGGAAAAACACGGAGGCATGGTGGACAAATTCGTAGGGGACAAGATAATGGCCGTGTTCAGCCATCACGATGAGGATTCCTTGTCACTGTCCAGCGCTTTGCAGGCCGGCATGGAAATGCTCCAGGAGTGCGACAGCCTCAATACAAGGCTGGGAATGACCTCTGATCTCTATCTGGAAAACAGCATAGGCCTGCATGCTGGCAGGGTCCTGGCCGGGAACATAGGGTCGCCGGAACGCATGGAATATACAGTCATAGGGGATGCGGTGAATACTGCTGCCAGGCTGGAGGGCAAGACCAGGGAGCTTGGCACCAGACTGGTAATCAGCGCCCATGCCGCCGGGAAAATAGACCAGCTGCCTGACAATCTGCATCATCAGGGCAAAGTCAGCCTGGAAGGACGCAGGGAGAAGCTGGAGGTATATGCCCTGGACTCTGCCGGCAAAACTACAGCTTCTCCGGATTGAGAATATTGTCCGGATCAAACACTTTTTTTATCTCGCGCATGAGCCTGAGAGCAGCCGGACCCGGCTGTCTGGACAGGAAATGTCTTTTGCTCAGACCCACCCCGTGCTCCCCGGACATGCTGCCACCGAGGCCGAGAACCAGGCTTATCAAATCCCGTCTTGCAAGGCCTGCTTTTTGACGCATGCCCTGAATACCTGAGTCGTACATGAAATTGGTGTGCAGGTTGCCGTCCCCCACGTGCCCGAAAACCAGCACCGGCAGTGAATGCTCCCGAGCAACGGCGCGTATGCCTTCCACAGCTTCCAGTATTCTGCCCCGGGGCACAGTCACGTCGTCACTGGCCTTATCCGGCCCCAGCCGGAAAGAAGCCGGATTGATAAGTCTTCTAAACTCCCAGATGCGCTCCTCATCCTCCTGCCGGGCCAGATCCACATGAAGGGTCTTTTCCAGGGCCAGGCGGATGCGGCTCATTTCCTCCTCCACACCGGGGCCGGTTCCGTCGGACTGGATGATCAGGGCGGCTCCGGTCCCTGCCGGCCAGGGCATGGAGGCATACCCGGACAGGCACTGCAGGACTTCCCTGGGCAGAAACTCCATGGCTGAAGGCAGAACGCCGGCCGCAAAAATGCTGTCCACCGTGTTCAATGCGTGTGCTTCCTGGGAAAAACAGGCCAGCAGGGTGGCTGAACACTGGGGTCTGGGCAGGAGTTTGAGCCAGGCGCTGACAATAATGCCCAGGGTCCCTTCAGAGCCGACCATGAGCGAGGTCAGGTCAAGGCCCACCACATTCTTGTGTACCCTTGCTCCGGTGCGAATCAGTTCCCCTCCGGGGAGAACAGCTTCCAGGCCCAGAACGTAATCCCTGGTGACCCCGTATTTCAATGCACGCATGCCCCCGGCATTGGTGTTTATGTTGCCGCCTATGGTGCACACCCGGACACTGGCGGGATCCGGAGGATAAAACAGGTTTCTGGCCAGGGCCGCCTGCTGCAGTTCATGGGTAATTACTCCCGGCTGGACATGAGCGGTAAAATCCCTGGAGTCCAGAGACAGGATCCGGTTCAGTTTCAGGCAGGACAATACTATTCCTCCCCTGTGGGGAACGCAGGCCTGGACAACATTGGTACCTCTGGCCCGCGGAATGACCGGGACCTTTTCCTTTCCTGCCCAGCGCATGATTTCCCTGACCTGGTCCACGCTACCGGGACGGACCACGGCCCAGGGCATAACGCATCTGCCTCCGGCATCAGCCCCGTATATGAGCTTTTCATGAGGAGCAACCACCAGGCCGTCAGAGGGCAATATCCGGCCCAGGGATTTGAGCTGGGATTTTTTCAGGCCTGTTGTCGAGCTCATATCACTTGTACCTGGCCATCTCCCTGGCCGTATCCAGCTCAACAGCCCTGCGTTTGAGGGTCTCTCTCCGGTCGTGCTTTGGGAGTCCCCGGGCCAGAGCTACTTCCACCTTGGCCCTGCCTTTTCTGAAATACATCTTCAAAGGCACCACAGTCAGTCCCTTCTGCTCCACCTTGCCCATGAGACGGGCAATCTCGGCCTTGTGCATTAAAAGCTTGCGTGGACGGACCGGATCATGCTGAGCATAGCCCGCGTTTTCATAAGGGGCAATATGCACATCCACAAGAAAGGCCTGACCCTGATCAAAGCGGACGTGACCTTCCTTGAAACTCACTCTGCCCGCACGCAGGGACTTGACCTCGGATCCAGTGAGAACAATACCCGCCTCCAGGGTCTCCAGGATCTCAAAAAAATGGCGGACCTTTCTGTTTACGGCTATGGTCTTTATTCCGGTTCCGGAATTACCTGAAGACATGGATTACTTCCTGTTTTTGCGCTCAATCCACCAGCATCTGTCCTGCCCGGCAAACCACCATTCAGTGTGGTCGCTTTTTCGGATCTCTTCCCCGAGCAGGCGGCCGGGCTCGGTTTTCAGGCGGGCCAGGGCACATTCCAGCCACTTGGTGGCGTATCTGTTTCCCAGATCCTCCTGCTCCTTGAGGCTCAGCACAAGATCCAGCTGGTCCGCATCTTCTGCCAGTGCTGCTTCCAGTGTAGCGCCCTGAACCAGCTCCTCGTGCAGGGGCATAATGTCCCCGGCCAGGCCGGTTCCCTTCAGGGCGTCCTCCAGGGCGGCCCTGTCTTTTGTTTGACTGTACAGGCGGTTTACATAGTTCATATCCCCGACCCTGGATTCGTGCAGGTCGTGGAACAGGCACATGAACACGGTCTTTTCCCGGTCAGCCCCGGCCATCCCGGCCAGAACAAAACCTATCACCGCCGTACGGAAACAATGCTCAGCCACATTTTCCGAGCCTGTGCCCAGGAATTGAAAGCCGGTGCGCGGCGTTCTCTTGAGCATGCCCACTTCATGCAAAAAATCAGCTACTTTTGCCAGATTCAGGGTTGAGGACATATGCTGTGCTTCCTGTTTTTTTATTATTCGCAACATGCTGCATGGAGTTAAGCTCACGCACCCGGCATAATGCAAAAATATATGTACTGATTAAAGCAAACTTGCACAACAAATGCTGAGCAGTGAAAAATCAACTGCGGTAATCAGCGTTTATGCGTATGTATTCTTCGGTAAGGTCCGAGGCCAGCAGGACATAAGAGCCCTCTCCCGCACCCAGGTCAATATCCACTTGAATATCCCTGGAATCAAGAAGAGGTGCGAAAACCAGGTCCACATCCATGTCCACCGGCTGTCCCGCGGCGAATATCTCCTTCCCGGCCAGGCTCACTCTGATCCTGTCCGGATCAAATCTGGCCCCGCTGCGGCCCAGGGAAGCCACTATCCGGCCCCAATTGGGATCCTTTCCGTAAATGGCTGTTTTCACCAGACAGGAATTGCCCACTGCCCTGGCTGCAAGCTCAGCCTCTTCCCTGTTCACTGCTCCATTGACCAGAATGTGCATTACTTTGGTCCCGCCCTCGGCATCCCGGACAATCTGATAGGCCAGATCCCGGCAGAGATCTTTGATAAGCATGGCCACATTTCTTACCTCTTTTGGTCCTACTGGACCCGAGCCCGAGGCCCCGTTGGCCAGGGCCAGGACGCAGTCATTGGTGCTGGTGTCGCCGTCAACAGTGATAGCGTTGAACGTGTCCCTGACAGCAGCAACAAGCATTTCAGACCAGTCCCGTCTGGCCACTTCCATATCCGTCAGGATAAAAGCCAGCATGGTAGCCATGCTGGGACTGATCATCCCTGCTCCCTTGGCCATCCCCCAAAACCTGACCCTGCGGCCGTGAAGATCAAGTTCACGCGCTGCAGTCTTGGGAAAGGTGTCCGTGGTCATAATGGCCCTGGCCGCATCCTGGCCGCTGCTTTCGCCCAGACCCCGCACCAGCGCTGGCAGGCTCTCCTGCCACAGATGCATGGGCATGCGCACGCCGATCACCCCTGTGGAAGCGGGCAGGATCTCTTCCAGACGTGTGCCCAGGAGTTCTGCAGCCATCTCCAGGCTTCGGGTGCAGTCCATAAGCCCCTGTTTACCGGTGCAGGCATTGGCCTGTCCGGCATTGATCAGGATGGCGCGGCAATGCTCTGCCCTGTTCAGATTTTTCCGGGCTGTCAGTACCGGAGCGGCCTGAAAAAGATTTGTGGTGAACACCCCTGCAGCCCGGGCAGGAACATGACTGTGGATCAGGGCCAGGTCCGGACGGTTTTTGTATTTAAAACCCGCTTCCGCTGCTGACAACTCAAAACCCAGTGGAATATCCTGCATGACCATGTCCTTTTGTAATCCATTCAAGTGTTCCATACCTGGACTTCAGATGCTATCCGCAGCACTTCTTGTATTTTTTCCCGCTGCCGCAGGGACAGGGATCATTTCTGCCTACCTTGGGTTCGCTGCGGCGCACAGGCTCCTTTTTGGCCTCTTTTTCAGGGTTCTGTGCGCCGCCGGCGTATTGCAGGTTATCCTGCTCCTTGTGCCTGAACTCCTCTGCCTCGACCTTCTTGCGTATTCTCAGACGGCACAGGGCCCGGACGGTGTTCTCCTTGATCCTGAAAAGGGTGTCCTCGAAAAGATCAAAACCTTCGCGCTTGTACTCCCGCCTGGGATCCCTCTGCCCGTAACCGCGAAGCCCTATGCCCTGCTTTAAATGGTCCATCTGCAGCAAATGGTCTTTCCAGTTGCGATCCAGGCTTTCCAGCAGGAAAAAGCGCAGAATTTCATCATACTGGTCCCCGGCATCAGCTTTAAGTTGCTCCAGATGACCCAGAACCGCATGCAGGGTCTTGTCCTTGTCAGGAAATTCCTCTTCAGGCAAATGGCGCTTGATATTGAATATTTCTTCCAGGCGCCCCAGAAGCATGGCCCGGCTTTCTTCTTCCAGGCTTTCCGGTGCGCCTTCGCCAATGGGCTCATACACCTCGTCCAGCACTTCCTGCACAACATCCTGGAGGTGTTCTTCCAGGGTTTCAGCGTGCATGAGCTCCCTGCGCTGGGTATAGATGACCGCTCTCTGCTGGTTCATTACGTCGTCAAAATCCAGAAGCTGCTTGCGGATATTGAAATTGTGGGCCTCCACCTTTACCTGGGCGTTTTCAATGGCCCTGGTGATCATCTTGTTCTCAATGGGCTGCCCGTCTTCCATGCCCAGCTTGTCCATCATTCCGGAGATGCGCTCGGAACCGAACAGCCTGAGCAAAGTATCGTCCAGGGCCAGATAAAAACGGGACGACCCCTGGTCCCCCTGCCGTCCGGCCCGACCTCGGAGCTGGTTGTCAATACGGCGGCTTTCATGTCTCTCCGTACCCAGTATATGCAGCCCCCCCAATTCGCGCACTCCTTCACCCAGGACAATATCCGTGCCCCTGCCGGCCATGTTGGTAGCCAGGGTCACCCGGCCCTTTTCTCCGGCCAGGGCCACGATCTCGGCTTCGCGTTCATGGTGTTTGGCGTTTAATACTTCGTGGGGGACCCCTCTTTTTTTAAGCAGGCTGGAAAGGTGCTCGGATTTTTCAATGGAGGTGGTGCCCACCAGGACGGGCTGTTCCCTGGAGTACAACGCCTGCAAATCGTCAGCAATGGCCTTGAACTTCTCCGCCTGAGTCTTGTAGACAACATCCGGCAGATCGTTGCGTATCATGGGTTTGTGTGTGGGAATGACCACAACGTCCAGATCGTAGATCTCCTTGAACTCCACAGCCTCGGTGTCCGCAGTGCCGGTCATGCCGGCCAGCTTGTCATACAGCCGGAAATAGTTCTGAAAAGTAATGGAGGCCAGGGTCTGGTTTTCCGCCTCCACCTTGACTTTTTCCTTGGCCTCCAGGGCCTGGTGCAGGCCGTCGCCGAAGCGCCTGCCGGGCATGAGCCTGCCGGTGAACTCATCCACTATTATCACCTGGTCGTCCTTGACAATGTATTCCGAATCCCGGGTAAAGAGGTGATGGGCTTTAAGGGCCTGGAGCACGTGATGCTGGTAAGTGATATTTTCCGGATCATACAGGTTTTCCAGTTCCAGGATCTTTTCCACCTTGTGCACCCCGTCTTCAGTGAGGGTGGCTGTCTTGGCCTTCTCATCGATGTTGAAGTCCACGTCCTTTTTCAGTCTGGGCACAATGGAGTTGATCCTGGTATACAGGTCTGTGGAAATATCAGCCGGCCCGGAAATGATCAGAGGGGTCCTGGCTTCGTCAATGAGAATGCAGTCCACCTCGTCCACAATGGCATAATGCAGATCGCGCTGCACCAGCTGGTGGGCGTAAAACTTCATGTGATCCCGCAGATAGTCGAACCCGAATTCATTGTTGGTGCCGTAGGTGATGTCAGCAGCATAGGCCTTTTTGCGCTCCTCATCGCTCAGGCCGTGTACCACCACGCCCACGTCCAGCCCCAGAAAATTATACAGTTTACCCATCCATTCAGCATCGCGCCTGGCCAGATAATCGTTGACCGTGACTATGTGCACTCCCTTTCCGGTCAGGGCATTCAGAACCACAGGCAGGGTGGCTACCAGGGTTTTGCCTTCACCTGTCTTCATTTCAGCGATGCGCCCCTGGTGCAGGGCAATGCCTCCAATAAGCTGCACATCAAAGTGGCGCATGCCCAGAGCTCTCTGAGAGGCCTCCCGGACAACGGCAAATACGTGGGGCAGGAGGTCATCCGGGTCTGCTCCCCGTTCTGATTCCTCCTTCCAGGCCTTGACCCTGGAACGCAGCTGTTCGTCACTTAAGGAGCGGATCTCTTCCTCCAGGGAGTTGATCCTGTCCACCATGGGGTTCAATTTTTTTAAATATCTCTCGTTCTTACTGCCGAATATTTTCTTGACTATATTGAACATCTATATCCTCGTTGTTTTTATTACTCCTCCCAGGCCTCAAGCACATGGATTTCATTGTTCAGAGGATCTACCTTGCCCAGACGCAAACGAAATACCTGGCCTATCCTTGTCTTTCCTCCAAAAATCTCATGTCCGGCCCGGATAAGAATCTGCTCCCTGGGCAAAGCAATAACCACTGGTCCGCTGTTGTCCACAACCACTCCGGACCAGACGGCCCCTTTGCCCTGCTGCTTGAAGTATAAGAGCTTCCAGTATCTGGGCCTGAACTTCTGAATCCTGCCTACCAGGCCCGCACGCGCATTCAGATAGGGCAGAAGCTTCTCCAGGTCATCGCTGTCAAGAGGAGGCTGCCTGCCCTGTAGAACCGATGCTATCTGGGCCTGATTCACCAGGTCCAGATACCGCCGCAGGGGGGAAGTAACCGAGGCATAGGCAGAAACCCCTATGGACCTGTGGGGTCTGGGCACAGTTTCAGTAAGAGTTGCCCCGAGAGCTCTGATCACCTGATAAATATCCTCGGGTCTGTCCCATACCCCGCTGTACTCTTTGGGCAGCACAATGTCCTGGGTGCGATACAGAAGAGGAATCCCCCTGTCCATGGACCACAGGGCCAGTATGGAGTTGCACAGAAGCATGAGTTCGGAAACAATCAGTTGCGCTCCAGGGCAGGCCGGACTGTCTTCCAGGTGCACCAGGACATCCTGGTCAGCCTCTTGCAATCTAATCACGGGTTCAATCTGGTCAATAATTACCGCTCCCTGCTCCAGTCTTTTGCTGCGCAGCAGGCTGGCGAGCTTCAGAGCGGAAGTCAGGGATGCATCCCTGTTTTGAGCCAGATCCTCCTCCACTTCCAGGTAGGTCCGGTTGGCCCTGACAAGAACGCGGTCCAACCGTGGTTCAAAGGTTTTGATCCTCCCCTGAAGATCCAGTTCAAACTCCAGAACCAGGGCAGGTCGGACCAGGCCCTGATTCAGGCTGAACAGATCTTCTGCAAGAACCCTGGGCAGCATATCACTTTTGCCTTCGGGCAGATACAGGCTGGATGCACGGTGAGCTGCAGCCCGGTCCAGGCCGGAGCCTATGGTCCAGAAAAGACCCGGGCCTGCCAGTGCCAGGCGCAGGGAATAGCCACTGCTGTGCTCCCGGACGGAAAAGGCATCGTCAATATCTTTAGTGGAGGAGGAATCAATGCTGATAAGATCTTCAAGCCCGGGACTGTCCGGGTGTGCAGAAAGTTTTCGCTTTATGGCCTCTATCTCCTCATGGTGGGCCTGAGACCAGTCGTCTTCCCAGGAGTAATCCGCCTGAACCAGCAGAAAATTGTAATGTCTGGGGTAGATGCCCCAGCCTCGTGCCAGCAGAAATGGCAAATGCGGATCCTGAGGCAGTCCTGTGGTTATCTTGGTCCAGACTTCCTGGGTCTGAGAATCATCAGGGTCCTTAACCCGACGCACCAGAAGCTCCCTCAATCTGTCTGCAACATACGGATCAGGAAGCTGGGGAGGAGCTGCACTCCGGACAAGAGAGGCGAACAGATCCTTGAAAAACTCTCTGCCTATACTGACCAGACGTTCCTTTTCCCTGGATGAACGTTCTTCTTCCAGCTTTTTTCCCACCACCCGGGAAGAGTGGACTTCAAAGTCAGGCGGAACAAACTTGAAGTAAGCCCTGGCCTGGAGCATGGCCCGGCCCAGGGCAGCCACCCGGTCCGGATCAGGATCCTCCCATACAAGACCTGCAAACCAGTCAACGGATGCCCTGTCTATTTCTCCCTGGGCCATAGACCATACTTCCAGCAGTTCAATTGCCTCCTGAATGGATCTGCGCGTCTGGTGATGCTGCTGAAGCAGATCCAGGGTCTGCTGCCGGGACAGATCAGAAGGATGCACCGGGCCGGTCCATGGCAGCAGCCTTGATCTGGCCAGCTTTATTTCCCTCTGGTTAACATTCAGAGCCCGGACCCTTGAGGGCTGGACCTCCAGGATCCAGGCCACCAGAGGCTGATTGTTCTGCAGGTATTCTATTACCTGTCCGGAGCACAAATCGCCACTGGCGGGTTTCTGGTTGCTCAATGGGCTTGCCCCGGGTTTAATGTTTAAAGGACCTCTGTCCGGTAAAGACCATGGCTGCCTGGGGCCTGGCCTCATTCACAGCCTGGATAACCTCGTGGTCGCGCACTGAACCCCCAGGCTGGGCAATGGCTGTAATTCCCTGCTCCAGGGCCAGATCAACTCCGTCTCTGAATGGAAAAAATCCGTCGGAAACCATGACCGATCCCGGCAGATCTGCACGCTCGGATTTAGCTCTGGCGTGCACTGATTCCAGTATTTCCCCGGCCCTGGCATCTGATTTGGCCTGTTCTTTGAGCTGGTAAATGGACTTGCCTGTTTGCCTGAAAATCTCCATGTCCATGAATTTTGTATATGCCTTGTGAATGGTCAGATCAACGCAGCCCACCCTGTCCTGCTCTCCGGTACCGATGGACAAAGTTTTTCCATCCCGGGCAAAGAGAACCGAATTGGAAGTGACTCCAGCCTCCACTGCCCATGCAAAAAGCAGGTCCTCCATTTCCCTTGGATCCGGCTGCCTGGCGCTGACCACCAGGTCTTTGTCCCGGGCCTGGGCCGGAATAAAATCTTCAGGCCCGCGCATACGGTTGGTAAAAGAGAACTGGATGATCAGCCCGCCATCCTGGAGAGACTTGATATCCAGAAAAGGGTAGTCTGCAAATTCCTCCAGCCGTCCCAGGCCGGTCATTTTGATAATCCGCAGGTTCTTGCGGGTTTTGAGCCTGTCCAGAGCCCCGGGTTCAAAGTCTGGCGCAGCCACCACTTCCAGGTAGTTACCCGCCAGAAATTCCGCTCCAGCCTGATCCACAGCCCTGTTAAGCACCACAGCTCCCCCAAAGGCGGCAATGCGGTCTGAAAAGTAGGCCTTGTGCAGAACATCCTCCACTCCCTGATCAGACCAGGCAGCGCCGCAGGGATTGTTATGCTTGAGAATGACCGCAGCAGGTCTTGTGTGCAGATACTGGAGTATATTGATACCGTTGTCCACATCAGTGAGATTGATCTTGCCTGGATGTTTGCCCGACTGCAGCATGTCCTCTTCAGTAATGGCTGACACAAGGCCCTGACCGGGCCCCTTGAACCGCACTCCTCCCAGCTTCAGTCCGCCACTTACAGGTTCAAAGATGGCTGCGGGCTGATCCGGATTTTCTCCGTAACGCAGGCCTTTTTCCTGGCCCTGGATTATCCAGGTTCTCTTGCGCAGCATGATTTCCTGATCCCCCATCCTGAGAACCATATCCCTGGGAAAAGGATCCTGCTGAATGTCTTTATACATTTTTCTCAAATCCTGCATGTGTTCAATCCTCCTGAAAATGCCAATTTGGGGGTTGCTCAAGGCACTTTTTTTACTTAACACAGGGCTTGTATGGGGGCAAACTTTTTAAGGTGCGGCAACCGGCCCGGACAAAGAGGGCTGGTTTGCCTCCAGTACCCCGGCCCGAGGTTTACCCGCCCTCATACGTTCAACAGCCTGTTTTGCAAGGACAACAACCCCATGGAAAAAGTGCTCAGAAAGCTGGCAGATGAGTTGAACAGCCTGGATGAGGCTTCTTTGATCAGCTTGTGGGACAAGTATTATGAACGGGTTCAGAGCTTTACACCCAGCCGGCAGTGGGAAGAGGATATCCTGATTTTATCCATGATTCAGGCGGTGCGCTGGAAAAACCAGCTTTTCAATCAATGCATGAGCAAAGAGCCTCAGGACAAAGACCCGGATAGAAAAAGTCTACTCAGGCCAGTCAGGCGGAACAAAGTCAAGAAAACTGCCAAGGTGCTCAACTTCAGGCCTCGCAAGTGAGAGCAGGCCGTAGAGCAGATAATAGTAGAAACGGACATTTTCCACAAACTGCACCGCCTCAAACCCCCGGGCATATCCCCTGGGCAGGTCTTCGTAGTATTTTCTGTAGCTTAAAAGAGGATAAGCCTGCTTAAGCCCTGACCAGGAATCGGGATTCAATCCCTGGCGCTCGGCCAGAGTCCTGGCATCATAAACATGGCCCAGGCCCTGGTTGTATGCGGCCAGGGCAAAAAACCACCTGTCCCAGGATTCAATTCCCATCTCTTCCACGCTCTCCAGCAGGATACTCAGATATTTGGCTCCCCCCAGAATGCTTTCATGGGGGTCCAGGCGGTTTTCTACTCCCAGAAATGCGGCTGTCTGCATAGTCAGCTGCAGAAGCCCGCGCACCCCTGTGCGGCTGGAGGCCTGGGGATCAAAATGGGACTCCTGATAAATCAGAGCCACCAGCAGCAATGGGTCCAGCCTGTACTTTTCTGCCGCATCCAGTATGGTTGAAGTGTATCTGGGGACATCCTCATGCAGCACCCTGACAAAATGCCTCAGCTGATAAGGGTCCTGATTGGCCGGGAAAAAACCATAATACTTTTCACTTAGTTCAGCCAGCTTGCCGGATTGAATAACTTGTTCCCAGAAGACCTCCAAATTCTCATGGAGATCCTGCTGCCTGACGGACCAGAGCCAGCGGTGCTGGCGATTCCCCTCAAAGGCATAAGTCTTACGAACCTCAGGATATAATCCTTTCCAGAGCTTGAAGCTCAGTTCGTCCATGAGGCCGAAACGAAACCTGCGGTCAGAAAGGGTGCGGAAAAAAGGCTGGCCGGGTTCGGTTGTTTTTACTGGTTCAAGCATGCATTCCAGAAGATTTTCAAGGCTGTCAAGCTTTTGCCGGTAAGGAGGACGGTCAGGAATCACCAGATCTGTGGAACAGAGATCATGAAGGCTGTTTAAGGGATACCTCCCCTGGTTATGAACAACTATCATCCTGCTTTTCAGATAATACGGACCCTTAACAATCCCGGCCTTCTCAAGGCCTTCAAGCCCGGGGCCGGCCAGGAACAGGTGAAGCAGGCCCTGGTCAAGTCCTTCAATGCCCTGGCTGAAGTTCTGCATTTTAATCCACTGAGGCCTTAAACCATGCTTCTGACAAAACAGTTCCACAAGTTCCTTTTCAAAGCCGGGCCCATAGGGACTGAGCTCAGCATGCACCTTTTCTGAGGGCAGATATCCCACCCTGAGGGTTTTGGCCTTCCAATAGTCAATCTCATGGACCTCCTCCTGTACATGCCAGAACACCAGCGCTGCCTGTATCAGGAGCAGGAGCAACAGGCCCAGGAGTGCATTTCTGTTTTCCTTGTTCAAATAGAGTTTGTTCATAGGGATCTGCAAGGACCATGTCCGGAAAAAAGCTGGTTACAGCATCAAGCATTACATGTGTTATAATTTTATAAGACATTTAAACTGGCTTGGCAAACTTATCCAGAATGATGCATTGACTTTACTGTACCTGTATTTTAATTTTATAAGCTGTTTGCAAAAATATAAGTGCACTTCTTTCGCCTGTGGACAGTCTGGATCCGGGCTCAACCCTGCATAATCTGCTGTCCGGTCATGGCGTCCTGATGGAGCGGGGCTGCACCCAGGGAGGATATTTCATGTCCAACATGGTTGTTTTCGGCACTCAGTGGGGTGATGAAGGCAAGGGCAAAATCGTGGATCTCCTGACTGACCATGCTCAGATCATCGTCCGGTTTCAGGGCGGCAACAATGCAGGACATACTCTGGTCAACAAAGATCGCAAATTTATCCTGCACCTCATTCCCTCGGGGATTCTGCATCCTGACAAGCTGTGCCTCATCGGCAACGGTGTGGTTCTGGATCCGGAAGTCCTTTGCCGGGAGATGGACACTCTGATCCAGGGTGGAATAGAAATCAGTCCGGCCAGGCTGGGCATCAGCAAAAAAACCCATTTGATCATGCCTTACCACAAGGAGCTGGACCTGGCCAGAGAATCAGCCAAATCAGGCCAGGATAAAATCGGCACCACATGCAAGGGCATTGGACCCTGCTATGAGGACAAGATGGCCCGTATAGGAATCCGGGCCGGTGACATGCAGGATCTGGACCTGCTCAGGGCCAAGATTGCCAGAGCCCTGCCTGAAAAAAACATGCTCCTTCAAAACCTTTACAAGTCAAGTCCGGTGAATCCTGAACAGGTCATGGAATATATCCTTCCGTTGGCCAAAAGGCTGGTTCCTTTCCTCACAGACGTGTCCCATAAGATTCAGACTGCCCGGGAAAAGAGCCAGACCGTCATGTTTGAAGGAGCCCAGGGTGTGCAGCTGGATATTGATCACGGTACATATCCGTTTGTCACATCTTCCAACACTGTCACCGGTAATGCCTCTGCCGGAGCCGGATGCAGCTATCAGATGCAGCAGGTTATAGGCGTTGTCAAGGCCTACACTACCAGGGTAGGCCAGGGCCCCTTCCCTACGGAACAGGATAACCGTCATGGGGAACACATGCAGACCAAGGGTGCTGAGTACGGATCAACCACCGGGCGCAAAAGACGCTGCGGCTGGCTGGACATGGTTATCTTGAGAGAGGCTGTGCGCTTGTGTGGACCCACAGAGATCGCTCTGACCAAGCTTGATGTCCTGAGCGGCCTGGAGCGTATCAAGGTGTGCAGTGCTTATGAGTACCAGGGAAAAAAGTTTCTTTACCCTCCACAGGAGGAAAACGCCCTGGCCCGGGTAAAGCCTCTCTATGATGAACTGGACGGGTGGCAGGAGGACATAGGCAACTGCCGCAGGCGCGAGGACCTGCCTGAGAATGCAGTACGGTATATCCAGCACATTGAAAAAATGCTCAATGCTTCGGTGCGGATTGTCTCGGTTGGCCCTGACAGAGAGCAGACCATCAGGTGAATACCCTCAGGACCTCCAGGCTTAAAGGTTCTGCTTCTTTTGCCTGTGCAGTGAAATCTTTGATAATCAGGCGGATGCTCACCATGATCAATCCGGAAAATCCAGCTGGATTCAAGCAAGCAAGGGTGCTCTCTCTTTTGTCCAGACTGGTCCATAGCCCCCCCACCAGCCTGATCCTGGAAGGCGGCCCTGAAAATGAGCGCCGGGCCCTGGCCAGGCATCTGCAAAAGATGCTGCATTGTTCCGGTCCAGGTGATGAACCATGCCTTGAATGCATACCCTGCCTACAAATCGAGGCCGGAGTTTTCCGGGATCTTTTCTGGCTTGAACCCAGTGATGGCTTGAGCGTGGACAGCATTCGCGAAATGAGGCCCGCTCTGGCCCAGAACCCCAGCCATGGCTGGCGCATGGTGGTCATTGCCGGGGCTCATGACCTGAACCTGTTTTGTGCCAATGCCCTGCTCAAAGCCGTGGAAGAACCTGTCAGCCGCAACCTGTTTGTTTTTCTGGCCGGACAGAGGGAGCACCTTCCGCCCACCCTGGTTTCCAGAAGTTTTGTCCTTACTCTGGACAGGCCCCCCCATATTGTTCTGGACCAGAAATCAGAAAGCCTGTATGAAGCTCTACTGGGTTTTATCAGTTCCGGGCGGGGATTTTTGGACAAAATCTCCCATAAAAACGTCTTGAATCCTGACCAGGCCAGACAGCTTGTGGTCAGGCTCCAGCTGGAGCTGGCCCGCGGCATGCGCGGAGACTTGAATTTGTTTCAAGGCCACAGGCCGGTTTCCTGGTACCGAATGAACCTGGTGCTGCACACCGCATTAAAGGCCCTGGACTGCAACGTGCGCATCCATGTGGTTCTGCAATGGCTGGCCCTGACCTTCTGGGGAATCAACAGGACAGAAAACTGAATATGCTTACTGAACAGGATATCTATCTCTTTAAAGAGGGCAGGCACTTTCGTTTATACCGGCATCTGGGCGCCCACGTGATTGAACATGGCGGGGTCAGGGGGACCTACTTCGCGGTCTGGGCTCCCAATGCTTCCATGGTCAGTGTCATGGGCGACTTCAACACATGGAACAACGAATCCCATAAGCTCCATGTACGCAATGACGGATCCGGAATATGGGAAGGGTTTGTGGCTGAAGCGCTGCCCCGCCAGAAATATAAATACCATATACGCTCCCGTTTTCAGGACTACAGGGCGGACAAGGGCGACCCCTTCGGTTTTTTCTGGGAAACCGCCCCCAGTACTGCGTCCATCATCTGGAAAATGGATTACCAGTGGCGAGATCAGGACTGGATGCAGAACCGCCATGAACTAAGCAGACACGACAGCCCCCTGGCCATTTATGAAATGCACCTGGGTTCCTGGCAGAGAGACCCGGCCGATCCAGGCCGTCATCTTACCTACAGGGAAATTGCAGACAAGCTCCCTGCCTACCTGCTGGAAATGGGCTATACCCATGTGGAGTTTCTCCCAGTCTGTGAGCATCCTTTTTACGGATCCTGGGGCTACCAGATTCTGGGTTTTTTTGCCCCCACCAGCAGATATGGCACCCCTCAGGACTTCATGCACCTGGTGGACACCCTGCACCAGCACGGGATCGGAGTCATTATGGACTGGGTGCCTTCCCACTTCCCCACGGACGAGGTGGGGCTTGGCTATTTCGACGGAACTCATTTGTACGAACACATGGACAGCCGCAAGGGATTTCACCCGGAATGGAAGAGCTACATCTTCAATTACGGACGCTACGAGGTCATAAGCTTTCTGATCAGCAATGCCCTTTTCTGGCTGGATATGTACCATGTTGACGGCTTGCGCCTGGATGCAGTGGCCTCCATGCTCTATCTGGACTACGCCCGCCAGGAAGGGGAATGGGAACCCAATGAATTCGGCGGTAATGAAAACATTGAAGCCATAAATTTTCTGAAGCTTCTGAACAGTGAAGTTTACCGCTCATACCCCGGTGTTCAGACTTTTGCCGAGGAATCCACTTCCTGGCCCATGGTTTCCAGACCTACTTATGTAGGAGGGCTCGGTTTCGGGTACAAGTGGAACATGGGCTGGATGAACGACACCCTGAGCTATATGAACAAAGAGCCGGTATTTCGAAAATACCATCACAACCAGATGACCTTCAGCATATGGTACGCTTTCACTGAAAACTTTGTTCTGCCCCTGTCCCATGATGAAGTTGTCCATGAAAAAGGGTCACTATTGTCCAAGATGCCTGGAGACGACTGGCAGAGATTTGCCAATCTCCGCCTTTTACTGGGCTACATGTATGCCCATCCGGGCAAAAAACTGCTGTTCATGGGCGCTGAACTGGCGCAGCGGCGGGAATGGGACCATGATCACAGTCTGGACTGGCACCTTTTGCATCATGAGCCCCACCAGCAGATCCAATTATGGATGAAGGACATGAACCGGTTCTACCGGGACCATTCCCAGCTGTATGAGCGGGATTTTGAGCCCGGAGGATTTGCCTGGATCGACTGCCAGGACGCAGACAACAGTGTGCTGTCTTTTTTGCGACTGGATAAACAGGAGAACCCTGTTCTGGTAGCGGCCAATTTCACTCCGGTCCCCAGAATGGACTATGTCCTGGGAGTGCCCTCAGAAGGCCCCTGGCGCGAAACCCTGAACAGCGACCAGTCATGTTATGGCGGTTCAGGTATTCACAACCCGGGCTTTTTTTCGGGCCGTCCCTTTCCGGCCCACTCTCAGCCCTATTCCTTGGCCTTAAACCTTCCCCCACTGGGAATAATCTTTCTGGAACCGGCTCAATGAACAGGCTTAGCGGTATACTGTTACATATTTCCTCTCTGCCCGGCCCGTATGGAGTAGGCGATTTCGGTGCCCACGCATACAGGTTTGTAGACTTTCTGGCCGGCTGCAGCCAAAAAATATGGCAGATTCTGCCCCTGAACCCTACTACCCCGGGCATGGGTAATTCCCCCTATTCCAGCTACAGCGCCTTTGCCGGCAACCCCCTGTATATTGATCCTGAGCAGCTGCTGGACCAGGGTCTTCTGGATCATCAGGACCTGAAGAACACTCCATCCTTTCCTCATGACAGGTCAGATTACCACATGGCTGAAAAATTCAGATCAGCTCTCCTGCAAAAGGCATTTGAGCGTTGCCGCAGCCGGTTTGAAACCGAGGCCAGATTCGCTCTGTTCTGCGAACAAAACGCCTACTGGCTTGATGATTTTTCCCTGTTCAGCGCTCTGAAAGAACACTTTCAGGGAGCTCCATGGTATGAATGGCCAGACGAACTGCGCTACAGACATAAACAAGCCCTCATGGAGTGGAAGCAGAAACTGTCCGCGGAAATTCTGCGGGAAAAATATTATCAATACCTTTTTTTCTCACAATGGCAAAAACTTAAAACCTATGCCAACAATCAACAAATCGTTATTTTTGGAGATCTGCCCATCTACGTAAGCCTGGACAGCTGTGATCTGTGGGCTCACCCCCATCTTTTTCTTCTGGACCAGGAAAAAAATCCTCTTTATGTGGCTGGCGCTCCTCCGGACTACTTCAGCGAAACCGGCCAGCTCTGGGGCAATCCCCTGTATCACTGGGAAAACAATGCCCGTGAGGATTTTCAGTGGTGGATCAAGCGCATCAGGCAAAACCTGGTTATGTTTGATCTTTTACGCTTTGACCATTTCCGGGGATTTGCCGCTTACTGGAGGGTACCGGCTGGTGCCAGGACTGCAGCGGGCGGAGAATGGATTCAGGGTCCGGGGGAACATTTCTGGTCCAGATTGACCCGGGAGATCTCTCCAGCCCATTTCGTAGCCGAAGATCTGGGGCATATCACGCCAGACGTTCTGGCTCTCAGAGACAGGTATGCTCTGCCGGGAATGAAGGTATTACAGTTCGCCTTCGGCGAGGACATGCCCACCAATCCGTATATACCGCATAATCACACCGGCAACTGCGTAGTGTATACCGGAACTCACGACAACAACACCGTCCTGGGCTGGTATCTCCAGGAACTGAACCAAGACGGCCTGGACAGAATACAATTGTATACCGGACGTGAAATCACGCGAAAAAATGTTGTCAGGGAAATGATCAGGCTGGCCATGTCCTCTACTGCTAAATTCTGTGTTTTGCCCATGCAGGACATTCTCGGTCTGGACGCCGGAGCCCGTATGAACAGGCCTTCGGAATCAGTGGGAAACTGGGAATGGCGTTTGGATACCTCTTTGCTTGACAATGAGATAAAAGAGTTTTTGAATGACTTTACTGCCATATACGGCAGAAACAGTTTTGAAAATTAAAGAATGCATGCCCATGATGCAAAAATATCTGTGGCTTTTAAAACGGGAGGGGCTTGAATGAATGCCTTAAGAGTCATATTTTTGATGTTTGTATTTGCAGCAGTAATGCTGGTCATAAGCCAGAACACCGCAACACTGGGATACAGGGCTCCTCTGGAGCTGGATCTGTGGCTTGTTCACCTGACCTCTCCGTCAATGGCCATGTATGTGTTTGTCTTTTTATGTTTTATACTGGGAATAATTTTTGGAGCACTGACCTTCTACCCCGGCAACAGGGAGATCAGAGAGAATCTCAGGCTGTTGCGAAACAGGATAAACCTGCTCAAGGAGGAGCTCATGACCCTGGAACAGCAAAAAAAGCAGGAGCTGAAAGACATTCAGGAGCAGGCTGCACCTGAAGAAAAACCCATCAGGGAAGAACCTGTTCTGGTCCATACCTCAAGCGCATGGGGCAAGGCTGCCATGGCTGGTTTTGTCATTACATTCATCCTTTTGGTGGTGTTTTATTATTACGCCCAAACAGAAATGGATCTTCTCAAAAAGCGCATGTCCGAGTCCGAAGAGAAAGCAGTGCACCTGACCCAAGCTACAGAAGACAGCCTGTCATCCATGGAAGAAACTCTCTTGTCCCTGGAGCTTAAGTTCCAGGACGAAACCGGGAAAATTGAGGAACGGTTGAGAGATATTGATGAAGAGATCCAGATCCTTGAGCGTCAGCCTCAGAAAACCAGGGACTACCTGACCCTGATGCATTTGCAGCAATACATGCAAAATCTGGAGTACCTCCAACAGGGGGCTGAATCTGAAATAGACCGTGAAAAACTTGATCAGGCAGGTGAGATGCTGCAAAAAGCAATTGAACATTACCGGGGAAAAAACCAGGAATAGTCAGCCTGTAAGGATCAAGGCTCTTCAGGCGCCAATTGTAAAGACTTTGGAAGTTCATCCACGCATATTGCGTCCAGCCTAGCTTTCACCGCAGCAGGGTTGGGGTGAAATTTCTTGAGTTCCTGCAGTAATTCCCTGGCTCGGACAATTTCATCCAGTTCCAGCAGCACCTCTGCCAGCAGCATACCTGCTCTGCATCTGGTTTCATTATCTGTCTCCAGGATATAAGCCTGGGCAAGCTTACTTTCCGCTTGCCGGCTCTGGTTATCCAGATAATAAGCCTTGCCCCAGAGATAAAGGATTGTGGTGCACAGTTCAGAATGCTTCTCAGGTAAGCACGGGGGGGCGTCCTGCATTGCCTGCCTGGCTCCATGGAAATCTCTCAGGGTGATCATTATCCTGGCCATACTGATCCTGGCCTGCATCTCCTGCTCCAGAGAATCCGCCAGCTCAAGATGAGATTTCCATATCCTTAGACTCTCTTCAGGCTTTCCAAGCCGGTAATAAAGATCAGCAAGCCTGGAATTGATCTCCCATAACCTGTCCTGATGTGCATGGAATTCAAGTTGCATTGCATGGAGTATATTCACTCCTGCGGGCAGATCACCCTCCATATCCACTCTTATGGTGAGCAGTCTGCTCCAGGCATTCCACGCCTTTGGGCCCCCTGGTTCTTCCTGTAGATACCGCTCATAATAAATCCGGGCCTGGTTCACCTTTCCTGCGGCAAGATACTCTTCAGCCCGGTAAAAGATATCCTGTGCCTGATCCTGACCTGAACAGCCCCCCATATAGATGATGGCCAGCAGGCTTAAACAAAGGATTTGCACACCCATCTGCATTTTTTACCCATCAGGAGGTTCAGAAACGGTAGAACAATATTCTAATCAAGGTCAGTATCCGTTGGCTCAAGATCATGCTCCTGAATAATCAGGTCAGCGCAAATGACCTTTTGCTCGTCTTCCAGATTGACCAGTTTCACACCCTGGGTGGAACGACCCACTTTGCGGATATCGCTGGTGCTCAGACGGATGATCTTGTTGCCCGAGGTGAATATGATCAATTCGTCCCGGTCTGAAACCAGAAGAGATCCTACCACTCTGCCGGTTTTTGGAGTGACCTTCATGTTGATCAAACCTTTGCCTCCCCTGGCCTGAGACTTGTACATGTTCAGAGAGGTTTTCTTTCCGAAACCCTTTTCCGAGATGGTAAACAGGTTATTATTGTCCTGGTCAGTGCTGGCAATTACCGCTGAAACAACCTCGTCCCCGGCCCGCAGGGTAATTCCTTTAACCCCTGAGGCATTTCTGCCCATGGGTCTGATCTGACTCAATTGAAAATGTATGGAGTAACCCTCAAGGGTGGAGAGGATCGCTTGAGAATCGTGGCGGACCACCCGGACACCGATGAGTTCGTCTCCCGGCTTAAGGGTGTAAGCGATAAGCCCGTTGGAGCGCATATTCCTGAATTGATCAATGGATGTTCTCTTGACCATTCCTTTCCTGGTGACCATGAGGAAATGGTCCAGGTGGTGAAAATTGCGCTCGGCCAGGGCTGTGGCTATGTACTCATCAGGTCCCAGAGGCAGAAGATTTTTTATGTGTACTCCCCTGGCAGTACGTGAGCCTTCAGGGATTTCATAGGCCTTGAGTCTGTAGGCCTTTCCCAGGTTGGAAAAGAGATAGATATCCTGATGATTGCTGGTAGTAAACAATGTGGAAATAAAGTCCTTGTCTCCCACATTGGCTCCGGCTATGCCCTTGCCTCCTCTTTTTTGCTGATGGTAATATTCCAGAAGCGTCCTTTTGATGTAGCCTCTTCTGGACAGAGTAACCACCACGTCCTGGTCAGGCACCAGATCCAGAATATCTATACTGTCCGGATCCTGCTCCAGGATTACACTCTTCCGCGGGGTGGCGAATGTATTCTTTAGATCCTTCAGTTCCTTGTGAATTTCACCCTTTAAAACCGCAACGTTCTCCAGAATACTTTTAAAAAATTCAATCTGCTGCAAGAGTTCTTTGTACTCCTGCACCAGTTTTTCTCTTTCCATGTTGGTCAGCCGTTGCAGGCGCATGTCCAGAATGGCCTGGGCCTGGACCGGACTCAGCTTGAAGGTATGCATGAGTTTGTCTTTGGCCTCTGGTGCAGTTGTAGAAGCCCTGATAAGCCTGACCACTTCATCAATATTGTCCAGGGCAATCTGCAGCCCTTCCAGGATGTGCGCCCGGTGCTCGGCCTTTTCCAGATCAAACCTGGTTCTTCTGAGAATAACCTCCTTTCTGTGTTCCAGGAAATATTCCAGTATTTGTTTTAAATTCAGCAGTTGAGGCCGGTTATTTACCACTGCCATCATATTGATGCCAAAGCTGGTTTCCAGGGAAGTCAGCTTGTACAGCTTATTGATAATAACATCAGCAATGGATCCTTTTTTAAGATCAATTACAATACGGATTCCGTTGCGGTCGGATTCGTCCCGCAGATCCGATATGCCCTCGATTTTCTTCTCATTGACCAGTGCTGCAATTTTTTCCACCAGATTGGCCTTATTCAAGGCATAAGGGATCTGGGTAATTACAATGGATTCATGGCCCTTGGGACTGGATTCCACATCCACCCTGGAACGGATTTTGAAGCTTCCCCTGCCTGTACGGTAAGCTTCCTCGATTCCCAGGGTATTGTAAATTAAAGCACCGGTGGGCAGATCAGGGCCCTTGATTCTTTTCATGAGATCCAGGACATTCAGATGAGGCTCATCCAGAAGATCCAGGAGGGCATCAGCCACTTCCCCCAGGTTATGGGGAGGAATGTTGGTGGCCATACCCACGGCAATACCGGCACTGCCGTTGACCAGAATATTGGGCACCTTGGCCGGAAGCACCTCAGGTTCAAACAGGGTATTATCGTAATTGGCCCTGAAAATGACTGTATTTTTTTCGATATCAGCCAAGAATTCACCGGCAAGCCTGGACATTCTTGCTTCTGTATAACGCATGGCAGCAGGAGCATCACCGTCAATGGATCCAAAATTGCCCTGCCCGTCCACAAGGGGATCGCGCATGTTAAAATCCTGGGCCATGCGCACCAAAGCGTCATATACTGCTGCATCTCCGTGGGGATGATATTTTCCTATGACATCACCGACCACTCTGGCTGATTTCTTGTAGGGCCTGTTATAGGTGTTGCCCAGTTCGTGCATGGCGTAGAGGATTCTGCGGTGCACCGGTTTCAGCCCGTCGCGCACATCAGGGATAGCCCGGCCGATGATCACGCTTAAGGAATACTCAAGATAAGATTTTTTTATTTCCTGTTCTATGCTGATACGGCTCAAGTTCCATACTCCAATAATAATTTATTTTTTCGGCAATACTCAAGACTCGCCGGATAGTTCTTTAAGATGGTTCATCCGGTTAAAACGTACTTGAGCATAAGGAAAAGAATATCTCAAGCCCGGCCTACGCAGGACTTGAGGAAGACGCGGAGCAAGGCAGTTCTTAGATTGTAATCCTTTTCCCGGCTGCGCATTCTTAAACCGGAAGAGTGTTTAAAATCTCATCAAAGGACCGAAAGCCTGCCTGTCAAATATCCAGATCAGCCACGTCCAGAGCGTTTTTCTCAATGAACTCCCGACGCGGCTCCACCTTGTCCCCCATGAGTCTGGAAAAAAGATCATCAGCCAGTTCGGCATCGTCCACCTGAACTTGAAGCAAAGTTCTTTTCTCGGGATCCATGGTTGTGGACCAGAGCTGTTCAGGATTCATCTCCCCCAGACCTTTGTACCTCTGAATATTGATCCCTTTGTGGGCCAGCTCAAAAATCTTTTCCAGCAGGGGGAAAATTCCCTGCACCCGGATTGTTTCTTTCTGGTTTACGATATCAAATCCAAGTCCAGGGTTCAGTTTCAAGGCGTCCTGATAGAGCTGGTGAGCTTTTTTGTACAGACCTGCATTGAAAAACTCTATGCCCAGCCTGATGCTGTGTTCGTTCTTGTCCGTGAAAACCAGAAAATACCTTTTTTCTACTTCGCTTTCCTCTTTTTCCAGCCTGGTTTCAAAACCATTGGCAGCCATAAACCTGAAAAATCCCGAGCAGTCTTCATACACAAAATTAACAGGATGCAGCCTGGTCTCATAGGTAAGAAGTATCTGAAAGAGATCTTCCTTGATACCCATATTTCCGGCGTCGCTGAAGCTGTCCCTCAGGGTGATGAGATTTTTTATCAGGGATACCATTTCTTCTTTGGTGAATTCTGTTCCTGTTTCTTCCTGAATTTTGATTTCATCGTATATCCGGTCCAGCAGAAAATCATTCATGGCTTTCTCGTCACTGATGAATCTTTCAAAATTGCCCTTGTGTACACGGTATAAAGGAGGCTGGGCAATATACAGATTTCCGTTCTCAATAAGACGGCTGAACTGTCTGAAGAAAAAAGTCAGAAGCAGGGTTCTGATATGAGCGCCGTCCACATCTGCGTCAGTCATGATAACAACTTTGTGGTATCTGAGTTTTTCCAGGTCCAGGCCGTCGTTGCCCACACCGGCTCCCATGGCTGTAATCAGTGCCTTGATTTCGTTGTTTTCCAGTATTTTTTCAAACCTGGTTTTCTCTACATTCAGTATTTTGCCCCGTAAGGGAAGAATCGCCTGGTGCCTGGGGTTGCGTCCCTGTTTGGCAGAACCTCCGGCTGAATCTCCCTCAACTATGAATATTTCTGATTCTTCAGGGTTTTTGCTCTGACAGTCAGCCAGCTTGCCGGGCAGAGAATAGTCGGACAAGGCCCCCTTGCGCCTAACCAGTTCCTTGGCCTTGCGTGCAGCCTCTCTGGCCCGGGCCGCATCCACGACCTTTTCCACGATCATCTTGGCATCCTTGGGATTTTCTCCAAGAAAAGCGGCAATCCTTTCATAAGCCAGACCCGATACGTATCCGGCTATTTCACTGTTTCCCAGCTTGGTTTTGGTCTGGCCCTCGAACTGGGGATCTGGAACCTTGACGCTGATAATGGAAGTAAGTCCCTCGCGCACATCGTCCCCTGTCAGTTTTTGTTTGAGTTTTCTGGGCAGATCCTGGGCATTCTGGATGTAACTGTTGATGACCCTGGTCAGAGCTGATCTCAAACCGTAAAGATGGGTTCCTCCTTCCACTGTGCGGATATTATTGGCAAAAGAGTATACATGCTCCTTGTATCCTGTTTTGTATTGCAGTGCGAACTCAATGGAAACGTTCTGCACATCCCCATGGGCATAGATGATTTTGTGCAGGCCGGCATCCTTGTTCACATTCTTCAAGAATGAAACTATACCTCCTTCATACTGGAAAACATCCTTTTTCTGAAAACGCTCGTCGTGAAATTCTATCATCAGTCCGTTGTTCAAATAAGCCAGTTCTTCGAATCTCTTGGCCAGAATATCATAATCAAAGTCTATTTCCGGGAATATATCTTCATCAGGCCTGAATTTTACAGTAGTCCCCCGACCTGAGGACGGTCCTTCCTGGCGCAGTTTTGTGACCGGGATTCCCCGTTCAAATTTTTGAAAATACTTCTGTCCATCCCGACGAACTGTGACTTCCAGATATTCTGAAAGAGCGTTGACCACGGAAACCCCGACACCGTGCAGGCCTCCGGATACCTTATAACTAGTATTATCAAACTTTCCTCCGGCATGCAGAACAGTCATAACCACTTCCAGAGCAGGACGATTTTCCTTGGGATGGATATCAACAGGAATGCCCCGCCCGTTGTCAGCAATAGTTACACTGTTGTCCATGTGCACGGTGATGCGCACATGGTCGCAATAACCTGCCATTGCCTCGTCTATACTGTTGTCCAGAACTTCATAAACCAGATGCTGTAGACCCTTGATATCCGTGGAACCGATATACATGGCCGGACGTTTGCGGACAGCTGAAAGGCCTTCCAGAACCTGGATATTATGTGCGGTATAAGCTATGCTTTGATTATTGTTTTTTTCCATATTATTTAGATGATCTCCTCTTCAGTATAGTATGTCTCCTGTTCAATCTGAACCGGCATGGTCATCACAAAATAGTCGGCATTGCTCTCTCCATGTATTTTGCAGGGCAGAACCTGTCCTGCAAAACTGAATGTTATATTTTCCTCATCAAAATGTTCCATTATTTCCAACACGTTTTTGGTGTTGAACACCACTTGATCCAGATCACCACTATAGCTGCAGCCGATTGCCTCCCTGGCCTCTCCGCTTTCAACAGCAGTGCTGCTGAGCCTTACCTCCTGGGATGAAAGCTCCATCACAGTGGACATCTGAATTTCTGTATTGAAAATCTGAATCCTTTCCAGAGATTCCATAAGTTCATTTCTGTTTATGGTCATATGCGAGCCGAACTTGTCCGAATAGGTCATGATAAACTGATGATAGTCGGGAAACTGATACATGCTTAAAGGAAGACTCAGGCTCTCTTTCTGATCCTGGGTTCGGAAAAAAATTCTGGAATCAGTGAGACACAGGTCAACCCCTCCCAATGGCAGCCATCTGCGGAGCTCTGCAAGGTATTTTTTGGGAATCAGTATGCCGCTCCCGGGCATGTTGCTGTAAAGATCAGGGTTGATCAGGGTATAGTAACTCAACTGATGTCCATTGAAGGCGCAAACCTCAACTTTTTCATTTTCACCAGGGGCGATTTTTAGACAGGTCATGGCCTGCATGGTATCATCATCACTTATGCAGAAATAATTTTTTTCCACTATCTCCCTTATTATCTCTCCGGACCAGGAGACTATATTTTTTTCGGGGAATTCTTCCAGTTCAGGAAACCAAGAGCTTTCACTCATGGGCAGTTTGTACTGACGTTTATCCTGCTTCACCAGAACCGTCTGTTTTTCAGTATCGGATTTAATAACAATGGGTCCTGCTCTCATCTTTCTGATCAGTTCAGTGATTTTTTTACCCTGTGTGCCCATAAGTCCGTTTTCTTTAATCTCGGACTTGTATTGACCTATAAACTCCACATTGCTGTCAGTGCTCATGATCTTCAAATGATCAGCTTCTCCCTTGAACCAGATTGTCCGCAAAAAAGCTGCTCCAGTTTTGTAAGGAATAATGTTTGAGGCTTTAATAATTCCATCTACAAAATCTTCTTTATATATTATTAATTCCATTTTTATTATCCTTATTAGCCTGTGTATAAATGTTCGAATAGCATGTAACTACATAAAATTATTTATAAGATTTGTGCTGTAAAAATGTGATGATTTTTATTCAAATGTATTTTCTGTTCCTTTCTGCTCTCAAGCCAAAGGTGATGTGCATTTTGTTCGTAAGTCCTGGATCATTTGGTTCAAATCCGGATCAACAGCCAGTTTTTCATTGATTTTTTGTATATTATATACGGCAGTGCTGTGGTGTCTGCAGCCAAAAACGGCACCTATCCGGGGATAAGACCACTTAAGCTCCAGTTTGCACAGATACATGGCTACCTTCCTGGCCATGGCCAGATTTCTTTTTTTTGATTTGCTCATGAGCTCTGCGGCAGAGATTTGAAAGGATGAGCACACCAGGCTGATGATCCGGTTGAAGTAATTCTGGTCCAGGGAATGAATCTGTACATGGTCATGGTATATTTTTCTTGAGGATAATTTTTGTTCATTGTCTGCACCGGATATATGGTCCAGCATAATCTTGTTCAGGTATTTATTGATAAAAAAAATATTATCACAAATATTAGCCATTGTAAAAATATCATTTTTTGAAATACTTATCTGATTTTGCTTGCAAAAAAATTTTATAAATTTGATTTTCAGCTCCAGGTCAGGATGGGGCAGAATTAATATCAAACCCCTGAATATCATTTTATGGATTGTTTCTGGCAAAATTTTTAGATCATTCCGGCAACCTTTGAACGTTGTAACTATCTGTTTATTTTCCCTGATAAATATTTCCATGATTTTATTTATGAAATTCAACAAATGAATATTATTTACTATCTCATGAATGTCCTCGATAATTAATATTTCTGATAATTTTATATTAATGATTATATCATTTTCTTTATTTGTTTCTGTCAAATTTTTAAATTCAAGTATACTTGAAATGAATGATCTACCTTTGTACGAGTTTATTATAGATTTAACCAGGTGAGTTTTTCCTGTTGATTTGTTTCCTACAAGATTTATTGGATTGTATTGAATTTTTTTGTTTTCAGATATTTGTCTGCATAATTCAGCTGCTGTTTTATTATCTTTATTTACTATAAAATTTTTAAACAAAAAATTATTGTAATAATCATAATTGATATGTGATTTGCTTATTTTATAATTATTAATATCTTTGTCTTTTATTTTATATTTTATTTTCTTGGTCGTCTGGTTTTGAATAATTTTGTCTATTCTATTGCTGTATAAATCAAATAAATATTTATGAGGGAATATAACCAGAATATCCTCATCATATTCCATGAGTTCAATCTGTCTGAGGATTTTTTCGGTCTCCTCATCCACAATCCCTTTTTGAGTCAGTCTTTTTGTCAGTTCAGATAAAGGCATAACCAGTACTACTCAGGTTACAGGGCTCATGTTCAGGAATAATCGCGGGGGAAGCAGCGAGTACAGGCATTTTCACAGCTTCTGGCAGTGAATGATTTTCTATGGTTAAAGACCAATGGTTTTTCTTGCAGCTTAAATGGTCTTAAGGTAAAAATTTTTTGGCTCTTGGACGTATGCTGTGGATTTATTATTATGGCATTCTGGATAAAGCTTTTTATTTTTAACTGTGTGTAAAATCCACACGTTGCGTCGAGGAACCCAATTTTTTATGGCAAAGGTTATTATGAAAGACAGGTCCACTTTTTGATTAATACTTATGTATACCGGCCCTGGTTAATGCCGGATGACTTTCAAGGTGAAATTATGTCCAAATTGTATGAGGTTGTTAAGAGTATAGAAGAGATTAATGATAAAATCAGAAAAAAAAAGGCAGTGGTGCTCAATGCAAGAGACATGGCCAGTTTAGTCCGGAATAAGGGCAAGGTCAAGGCTGCCCGCGAGGTAGACGTGGTCACCACCGGCACCTTTTCTCCCATGTGTTCCTCGGGCATGATTTTCAACTTCGGCCAGAAGCCGCCCATGATCAAGGCTCACAGGTTATGGCTGAACAATGTACCATGTTATGCCGGTCTGGCTGCGGTTGACGCCTATCTGGGAGCAACTGAGCCTACTGAAAATGATCCCCTGAACAAGGTATATCCCGGAAGATTTTCATACGGAGGAGGACATGTAATTGAAGATCTTGTCAGCGGCCAGTCAGTGCATTTAAAGGCTTTAGGCTACGGAACCGATTGTTATCCGCGCAAGCTCCTGGAAAAGGATATTACCCTGGATGAATTGAAGACAGCAGTTCTTTTCAATCCGAGGAACGCTTATCAGAACTATAACTGTGCTGTAAATCTGACCAACAAGATCAAGTATACCTACATGGGACCTTTAAGGGCCAATATTGGTAATCTTAACTTTGCCACTTCAGGCGAATTGAGTCCCTTGTTCAATGATCCTTATTTTTTAACCACAGGGTTAGGCACCAGGATATTTCTGGGAGGTGGAACAGGATACGTGATTGGTTCAGGAACACAGCACAACCCAGACCCGCCCCGCAATGAAAGAGGAATACCCAAAATGCCTGCAGGTACATTGATGGTTAAAGGGGATTTAAAACAGATGAACTCCAGATACCTGCGCGGGGTAAGTTTTGCCGGCTACGGCTGCTCCATTGCTGTTGGTCTGGGTATTCCCATACCTGTACTTAATGAGGAGATAGCCTGGTATACAGGGGTGGGTGACGCAGACATCCACATGCCGGTTATTGATTATGGTTATGACTATGGAGCAGGAAAAGCCAAAATTCTTGCCTATGTCACCTATGAACAACTCCTCTCAGGTACTGTGGAGATAAATAATAAAAAAGTGTCCGCTGTCCCTTTGACGAGTTATTATCTTTCTCTTGAGATTGCCAATACTTTAAAGGAATGGATAGAATCCGGTGAATTTTTTCTAACCAATGCCCAGGAAAAAATTGAATCCAATTGAATGGCTGTATACTTTTCTCAAATCCATCTCTCCCGTTGCCGTGTCCCTGTCGGGCGGTCTGGACAGCAGCACTCTGGCCTTTTTTTGCGCCCGTTTTGGTATCCCTTGCACTGCATATACCTTTTCTGGGCCTCATTTGACTTTTTTTGAAATGAAGCAGGTTCAAAACTGGGTCAGGCGCCATACGATCAAACATAAATTTCTTTATTTTGATCCGTTGGCGCATAAGGAGGTCACAGCCAACAGCCCTGTCAGGTGCTACTACTGTAAATCTGCAATGTTTGGATTTTTGCGCAGACAATTATCCGGGTCCATGGCCATTGTTGATGGTACAAGTTTTTCAGATTCTAATAAGTACAGGCCGGGAATCAGGGCATTATCTGAGCTGGGCGTGGCCTCTCCATTTATGCGTCTTGGCCTGGATAGAGAAATAATAAAGAATCTGGCCCGTCAAATGGGCCTGTCCGGGATAAGCGCATATTCCAGGTCTTGTCTTCTGACCAGGTTTGAATACAATCATCCTGTAACCAGGCAGAATCTTGACAGGATCCGCAAAGTTGAGGATTTTCTTCTTAAGAACGGTATCTCTGGTTTCAGGATCAGGTTCTTCAGGTCAGGGAGGATTGTTTTGCAGGTGGATCATGCCCAGGCGAACCTGATCCAGGATTTAAGATACAGGCTTGTTACCAGGATGGCTCAAGAGAATATGCATCCCTTTGAACTGCAATTCATGGATTTTGAACAGATTACAGGCTTTTTTGATCACTCTTTAACATCAGATGATAAAGGAAGTTCCAATGCATGAGGTGAATCTGAATCAGGTGATCACTGATTACATTACCGGCAAGGAAATCCAGTTAACCACTTACGAGGATATCCGCCAGGCCCTCGCCCGTCTTTTGGTGGAGGAAAAGGGTTATCCGGTTGAAAATATATTTCCAAAATATGAAATGAATCTGGACCTTGGTGACAGCGAGTATCAGATTATTATCGATTTTGTTGTCTTTATCCAGGATAATCCTGCTTTAATTCTAGGTTTTTGTCCCGGGGCGGTCTCAACCTTCATAACCCAGTATGTAAGTGTGGCCAGGCTTTTTCCCACTGGCCCCGTGCCTTTTGTCCTGATAACTGATTCCAAGGATGCCGCACTGATGAGGGTTCGAGACAGAACTGAGTTGTGTCGAGGTTATCAATGTATTCCCAGCTGGCAGGAATTGGGCAGGATGTATCAGAACAGCCGGGAACTGTCCTTTTCCAAAGAAAGGCTGGAAAAGGAAAAAAGGATTGCCCACGCCATGTTCGCTCTGAGCGACAGCTGTTGTATCTCCAGTTGTTCCGTCACCAATCAAAAAACTTAGGTTCATCCCACAATTCAATTGCACGGACGATGCTTTTCTTGTCTGCAGCAGCCGTGCCCACCTGCCCTACTACATGTCCGGCAGCGTAATTGGCCAGCATGCAGGCCTGGGTCAAAGAAAGCCCGGCCTGGAGGCTGGTTCCCACAGCTGCGATGACCGTATCTCCGGCACCTGTGACATCATAAACTTTTCTGGCGCTGGTGGGAAAATGTCTGATGCTGTAATCCTGGCTGAAAAGGACCATTCCTTCTGGACCCAGGGTTATGAGCAGATTGCTCAGTTTTTTGGCATGCATCAATTTTTTCCCGGCCTTTATTACGGTCTTGTTGCTGTTGATGAATACACCGCTGCCTTCTTCAGCCTCTTTCTGGTTGGGGGTCATGATAAAAATATTTTTATAGTCTCTGAAATTTTTGCTTTTGGGATCCAGAACAACTTTGCGATCATTGAGTCCTGCCAGGATCTTTTTTTTGATCATGCCCTTACCATAATCCGAGACCAGGACATATTCACCCAGGTGGTGTTGTTTCAGCTTCTCCAGAACCTGTTTTTCGTCCAGAGCACTTATATGGGAGTTGTTTTCAATATCCACACGCACAATCTGCTGGCTGTTTCCTATCACCCTGGTTTTGAGGGTGGTTTTTCTACGGGAGGACACGATCAGATCGTTCTCGATCTCTTCGGCCTTGAGCAGGGATTGAATCTTATGACCATGCCCGTCTTCGCCCACCATTCCAATGAGAAAAGGCTCCCCCCCAAGGCTCTTTATGTTTTTGGCCACATTGCCTGCCCCTCCCAGGCTGTAAGTCTCCTGCAGTACATAGACCACAGGAACCGGAGCTTCGGGGGAAATCCTGGAAACATCCCCCCACTGGTAGTGATCCAGCATGACATCGCCCACTACAAGTATGGGTTGTCCGCTGATATGCTCCAGGCTTTTTATCAGTTCCTCTTTGATTGTCATGTTTCTTCCAGGATATCTATGCCCTCGAGTCCCAGGTAGCTGAGTATTCCCTTAAGCTGTTCACGGTTTCTGTATTTAATAACCAGCTGACCTTTTTCTTTGTTTCCCTGCAGCCTGACCTGGATCGGCTGCTTTGTTTTCTGTTTGATTATGTTCTCCAGATCTCTGTTAAAAAGAACCTGTTCCTTTTTTGTTTTTGATGCAGACTTATCAGGCTGCAGGCACTTCTGGACAATGTTTTCAGTCTGGCGCACTGACAGGTTGTTTTTGAGTATCCTGCTGCAGATCTGAAGCATCAATTTTTCATCCTTTATTCCCAGCAGGGCCCTGGCGTGGCCCGGACTCAAGCGCTGATCTTCAACCATGCTGCGCACACCTTCAGGCAGCCTGGTGAGCCTCAGAATATTGGTCAGTTGCGGCCTGCTTTTGCCGATTCTTGCGGCCAGTTGATCCTGGCTTATTTGCAGCTCAGACTGCAGCCTCTGAAGTGCATAAGCCTGTTCCATGGGGTTTAAATCCTCTCGTTGCAGGTTTTCAATCAAGGCTATGGCCAGCACTTCCTGGTCAGTATAATTTCTTACCAGGGCGGGCACCGTGCTCAAGCCTGCTTCCATACTTGCCCTCCATCGCCTTTCACCGGCAATGATCTCATATTCATGGGCCTTGTTCTGTCTTACCAGAATGGGCTGCAGGACTCCGTTTTCCCTTATAGACAAGGCCAGTTCCTCAATCTTTTCCAGGTTGAACTGCTTGCGCGGCTGAAATGGATTGGGTTTTACCTTGTGTACGCTGACCTGGATGGCATCCGTGCTTTTTTCTTCATAAAAACTGGGTTTAATCAGTGCATCAAGCCCCCTGCCCAGTCCCTTTTCCACTTTTTTCATGGCTTCATCCTTTCCTGATTTTGGTTCCTCTAAGTTTTCTGTGGAATGTTACTTCAAACCATGGCAGTATTTTCGTATCTCTGAAATCTGCAGTCATGGCCAGGCCTTCATGTTTCTGCTGCCTTGAGGTATAATCTGCACATTATGCAAGCCAGCTTCTGATGGATTCAATTTTCATTTATTCCACTCGGACTGGTGATGATTGTCTGATAATAATGGGTTGCCATGAGCGGGTCAGGCATTATATACAATTGTAAATTCAGGAGGAACCATGATTAATCAAAAACAGATACAGCCTTTGTATAGTGAAAAAGGAGATTTGGTTGCAGTTTGTATCTCCGCTGAAAAATGGCTCAGTCACCAGGATGAACTGGAGCAGATCCTTTTAGGTCAGCCCAAGAAACCTGCAGCTTCGCCAGAACCTATGGGGGATTGGAAAACATTTCTATCCTACTGGGATTTCAACTACCCTGTGGAAAAATGCGTGGAGTGCAGGCGATGCGGCAACTACTCCCAGGACTGGACTTTGGATACACCCAGAAAGTTCACTTTACGCACAGCCAGTTTGGGCGGTCTGGTTGCTTTTGTCTGCCAGGGTTGCAATTCCAGAGTATCTAAGAAGCATTTCAAGGATCATATCCTTTACGAGTCCGGGGCGGATTCATGCAAGGTATAAACCTGCTCCGGTATTCCTGTTTCTTTTTTGCTGTTCATGCGGTCTTTCTTGGTGTTGATTTCTCTGGCCAGGCGTAAATATGCATGTGACCCAGTGGAACGAATATCATAGGTGAGAACCGGTTTGCCATGACTGGGAGCCTCTGAGAGGCGAACATTACGAGGAATAATGGTTTCCATGACCTGGTTCTGGAAATGTCTTTGTACTTCGTTTACAACTTGGTGGCAGAGCCTGTTTCTTTTGTCGTACATGGTCAGAACAACACCCAGAAGCTCCAGATCAGGATTGAGTCTTTTTTTGATCAGGGTGAAGGTTTCTATGAGCCTTGCAATGCCTTCCAGGGCATAATATTCGCACTGCAGGGGAATAAGAAGCTGGTTGGCACCGCAGAGGGCATTTATGGTTATGAGGCCCAGTGAAGGCGGACAGTCAAGAATCACATACGAATAAGGTGTGCTGATTTTTTGCAGAATATGATAGAGATAAAATTCCCTGTTGGTTTTCTCGTTCAGTTCCAGTTCCGCAGCCACAAGGTCTTTTCCGGCCGGGATAATGTCCAGATAAAGCAGTTCAGTTGGATGGATCAGTTCATGGGGATCCACATTTCCCATGATCCCCTGATATAAAGTATTGGACAGAGCTTCAGTCTCCAGGCCCAGGCCGCTGCTTGCATTGGCCTGGGCATCGCAATCCACCAGCAACACTTTTTTTTCCATGACTGCCAGTGAAGCAGCCAGGTTCACGGCAGAAGTAGTTTTGCCCACTCCTCCCTTCTGGTTGGCCACGGCAATGGTCCATTTCAAGGCCCTGTACTCCTTGTGCTGAAGTTATTGTTTCACGTGAAACAATTGATTCGCTCAGCTGTATAAAAAAGCACGCAATTTATCAAGTTAAAAACTCGGCAGAATCAAGCGGACTTCTGCCGAGTTTTTTGTTGGACGTGGCGGGCAATAATTATACGTGCCCGTCAGTAAAGATATGAGGATGCCCGAGTGCCAGTGGAAAACAAAAAAGGATACAGTGAATGTTAATTGTTTTCAGGAAAAAAGGACCATGCCTCTTTAATGGAATCCACAAGCTGGACAGCTTCTTCAAAACGTTTGTCTTTCACCGCAAGGAGCAGCTGGTCTGCAAGATGAGCAAAATCCTCTGCTTCTGCCAGCCAGAATTCGTCAGCATGCATGGGCATGTTTCTGGCCAGACGGGTGAAATGCTGTACCTGTTCCAGGGACGGCAGCTGGTTGTTGTTTTGTGCTGCCAGGATTTGAGCCAATATTTCGTTAATCAGGGCATTATAATTGGCCAATTTCATTTCCGAATCTCTTCAACAGCAAAATTATTATTTTGATCTTACTTTTTCTGGTCTTCGCTCAGGGGATCCGGGGGAACATCAGGGTCAGGAAGGTCTGCAGGCTCCACTGGAGGTTTTGATTCCTGAGCAATTAGACCGCTTAAGCCCTTGAAAAGATCAATGGGTATGGGAATTACAGTGGCGTTTCTGGCTTCAGAGGTCATTTCACGCATGGTCTGCAGATACCTGAGCTGCAGGGCCTGAGGATAGGCGGAAATGATATGGGCGGCCTGGGTGAGCTTCTTGGCGGCCTGGAATTCACCCTCTGCGTTGATGACCTTGGCCCGTCTCTCGCGTTCAGCCTCGGCCTGGGCTGCCATGGCCCGCTGCATTTCCTGCGGCAGGTCAATGTGCTTGAGCTCTACAGTGGTAACCTTGACGCCCCAGGCGTCGGTCTGCTCGTCCAGAATGGACTGGATCTTGGTGTTCAGTTTTTCCCGCTGTCCCAGGATTTCATCCAGTTCAGAGGCTCCGCATACAGTTCTGATGGTTGTCTGGGAAAGCTGGGATGTGGCGAAATGATAGTCTTCAATTTCAAGAATGGCGTGTTGGGGGGAGATGATCCTGTAGTAGAGAACAGCATTGACCTTGATGGTCACGTTGTCATGGGTGATAACCTCCTGATGGGGAACATCCAGGGTGACAATTCGAAGGCTGGTTCGGACCATTTTATCGAGTACCGGGATCACTATGATCAATCCGGGACCCTTGACCTTGAGAAATCTGCCCAGGCGGAAAATAACACCGCGTTCATACTCATTGAGAATCCGGATGGCATTCATCAGAAACAATACAACAAGTATTAGTATCGGTAGGCCATAAGTTAACATTAGCTCCTCCTGATTATTTGGGTTTTATATGAACAGTCAAACCGTCAACCTTTTCCACCTGTACCTCTTGACCCGGCTGCAAGGGCGCGGGTTCGCTGGAAGTAGCCCGCCATATTTCGCCGCGCAACTTTACCTGTCCCTGACTGCCGCTCCAATTGACCACCTTGGCTGAATAATTGTGAATACCGGTTTCGTGGGCTTTAGGAGCCATCTGGGATTTACCGATTAAATAGGCCAGAGCAAGCAGAACAAAGGTGAGGATAAGTATTACTGGCAAAATGGTCATGATTGGCAATTGAAAATAAGGGTGATCAGCATCAAAAAGCAAAAGAGAACCAAAGAAAAAACTGGCTATGGCAGCCATTGTAAGCAGTCCGAAAGTAGGCATGTTAACTTCCAATATTATAAACAAAAATCCTAAAATTAGCAACAAAATTCCAGTGATGGAAGTTGGCAGTACAGCAAGAGAATAAAGTCCAAGTATCAGACAGAAGGAGCCTATCACGCCGGGGAAAATTGCTCCCGGATTGGACAGTTCAAAAAATAATCCCGCCATTCCGGCCAAAAAAAGCAGGTAAGCTATCTGGGGATGCAGCAGCCAGGATAACACCTTGTACTTTAAACCCGGTTCAAACTCTACTATTTCCAGCTGAGCAAATTCGAAAAAAACTTCTTCATCGCCAACGACAAGCCCCTTTTTCCCGATCTGGTCGAACAAATCTTCCATGGACAGAGCAATGTGATCTATGACTCTTTTCTGTAGAGCCTCTTCAGCATCAATATTGGCCGCCTCGGTGACAGCCTTTTCATACCACTCTACATTGCGGCCTCTTTCCTTGGCTACAGCACGTACCAGGCTCAGCATCTCATTAATAATCTTTGCGGCCATGGTATCATCCTGCTCCTCACCGGATATGGCCACAGGAGTAGCTGATCCTATTGTGGTCAAAGGGCTCATTACTGCATGGTCAGCGGCGGCAACCAGAAAGACGCCTGCGGAGGTGGCTCTGGCTCCGGGCGGATCCACCCACACTATCACTGGAACTTCAGCACCGAGAATGTCCTTGACCATGTTGCGCATGGACTCGGCAAGACCACCAGGTGTATCCAGTCGAACCAGCAGGGCAATAAAGCGTTCTTCATCCGCCCGCTGCAGAGCACTCTGGAGCAGCTCTTCAGTTGCAGGCGTTATGGGGCCGGTAATATCCAACTGTAAAACTCTGTACTCCTGGCGTTCGGCATGAACTAGTCCGAAAAAGAATAATATAATGATCAAAAGAAAACACAGTTTAAAAACTTTCATATTTGTCTCATTTAATGCGGCTTGAAACAGGTGATTTCAGGCCGGGTTAATATTCAGGCAAAATAGTTAGATTTGCAATCTCCCGCTGTAACCTGGCAAAATATCAGCCAGCTATTTTATAAAATGCCTAAATGCTCCCTGGGGGAGAAAATGTCCTGAGAATCTGCCAGGCAAAGTTTTTAAGCAGTCTGTTATCCGGCAGCATGGCCTGCAGAGCCGGCAGGGCCAGAATTGTCATATAACCCTTAACATGCTTGCCGTAAACAAATGGCTGCTCAGGTAAAAGAACATTGAATGCCCGGGCCCCAAAGCAAAAAATGAAAGCAGGACTGATAACCTCCAGGCCCTGCAGAAAAGTATCCGAATCCGGAACCAGGACGTTGTCCTTTTCCCTGGCAAGAGGCCAGTAAGTCATGCTGTCACTGGACCAGCCCAGGCTTGTGCGTATGGACTCAATAAGTCTGCCCTGGGGTGTTTGAAAATCTGTCTTCAAGTCACAGGGCAAATCGTAATATGTCCAGACTGCATAAGAAGGTCTCAAATATTTATCTAAGGTTATTTGTTTGCCCTGGCAAGGGCTCTGAATGCGGAACTGCTCATTTAAATGCACCTTCTCACTGCCAGGGCATGTGGTATTTACAGGATTGGCTGCCAAAAGATTCTTTAAGTTCAAAAGATGGCGGACACCCAGGTTATACAGCCGGACTGCGTGCGGACCGGACATTACAATGCGGCTATCCAATCCACCAGCCTCCATGCGATTTCTGCCTTGGATGCTCTGGGCCACATCTGAGCGCGGTCATGTCTGTCCAGGAGCAGAATCTGGTTGTCATCAGATCCGAAGGGGGTCGTTTCCAGAGATACCAGGTTGGCAACAATCAAGTCCAGATCCTTATCCCAAAGTTTTTTCCGGGCGTTTTCCTCAAGCTCATCGGTTTCAGCGGCGAAACCAATGACTTTTTGTAAACCGGACTTGCTCCGGCTCAATTCTGCGAGAATATCCCGGGTCCTGTGCAGGCTCAAGGTAATAAAATCTTGCCCCGTCTTTTTGAACTTAAGCTGGGAAGCTTTTTCAGGAGCAAAGTCAGCCACAGCGGCGGCAAATATTCCATATCTGCAATCAGGCCATAATTCCCGGCATCTTACATACATTTCCTCAGCACTGGTTACCGGATGAAGTTCCAGCCCTGGAAAGGATACAAGGGTGGGCATGGGGCCGTGTACCAGATGCACCCTGGCCCCCCTGATCCAGAGGGCCAGGGCAGTTGCCAGGCCCATTCTGCCGCTGGATGGATTGCCCCAGTAGCGCACCAGATCAAAATATTCATGGGTAGGCCCGGCTGTAACCAGAACTTTTTGCCCGTCCATGGTCTGCGGACTGACTGCCTTGAGGCTATGAAAATAGAGCCTTACCACATGAGCAAGGCGGCCTGTACCTGATTCACCGCAGGCCATGGAGCCTTGTTCAGGAGGAATCACTTTGTGACCGGAACTTTCCAGTATGCTCAGATTGCGCCTGGTTATGGAATTGTTCCACATGGCGGGATTCATGGCCGGGGCAAAGTAGACAGGTCCGGGGCACGACAGAATCTGAGTGGACAGCAGGTCATCGGCCAGGCCAGCGGCAGCCTTGGCCAGTATATTTGCTGTGGCCGGGGCGATAAGAAAAAGATCCAGCGTGGTCCGGCCTGCAAGATGGGCAAAAGGGGTATCCACCGGATCGAAGCAGCCCTGATCATAGACAGGATCAACACCCAATGCCCGGAGGGTGAGGGGGGTAACGAATTCTCTGCCGGCTCTGGTCAGAGTGCATCCTGCATCAAATGAAGATTCCTGCATCAGACGGATAAAATCCGGCATCTTGTATGCGGCAATACTCCCGGTAAGACCGATATGAATGCGCTTACCTTGGAACACATTGAATACTGGATAGGGTGCTGGCAACATGGATGCTCTGGATACTGAAGTAAAAATGCCCGGCCTGAACATGAAAAAGAGAGATCAAACTTCTACAGCTTTCAGACCCTAGAAGTTTATCAGGATGTCATGCTGAATGCCGGGCATTAGTTTCAGGGGTGTGTTTCCTTATTCCGGCCCCCCTATATTTTGGGGGATACCCAGATTTGAAGCTCTGTGCGCAGCCTGCCCTCTATGATGCGAACAATGCACAGGCGATCGTCCTTGTCAAAGGTCATTATCTGGGTGCCGTACTTGATGTAGCTCAACAGGCGCCAGTTTTCATTCTGCATGCTTACCTGGAAATAATTGAACAGGGACTCACTGTCCACCCGGCCGGTATAAGTGAGCATCCCTGCTTTTACTCCCTGGGCCTCGAAAAGTATGGAGCCTTCGCGGTCCAGAGACATTTCCCTTGGTATGGGTATGTCATCAAAATCATAGTAACGATGGCCGTCAACATCGCGCTCGGGCGGGGGCCTTTCGGAAATGGGCTCAAAGTCGTTGTTTGCGGTGTCTTTGCCGGCCATGCATGCTGTCAGCATGCATCCAAGGATGAGTATGGCGATTATTTTCCACATGATTCATCTCCTTAATTTAAGCCAGATTTTGATCTGTTGCAAAGTCTTCCTGTATTTTAACCAGCTCATCAAAACGTATGTCCGCGCCCAGGATGGCCTGAATCTCATCCTGCTGACTGAAAACCGGCACAGATGCAGTCAGACACAGTTTACCTGTAAAATAAGACTTGTAAAAATCAGTGATATGCAGTCTGCCCGTCTTGACTGGGCGCACGAACCATTCCCGGTCGGAAAGATCCTTGCCCAGCTTTACCTGCCTGTACTTGGACAAGTCGCCTATATCACTTACATTCCAGGTTAGCAAGCACCCGTTGACATCTGTCAGGTATAAATACTGAATAAAGGGGTATTCCTGCAGGAAATCGCGCATCAAAGGATTAATCCTTTGCAGGTCCAGGGAGGCCATATCCGGATGAGATGCCAGGTCGAGCATGATCTTGGCCAGCACCGTGTGTGCGAGCTTTTTGAGTTCATCAAAGGAGGATGAAAATAGTTCGGGCAGATACCTGCGAACCAGCTTTTCCATTTCCTCATGGGAGTAATTGGTGGTCCGTCCCTTGCTGTATGAATCCCTGATCTTTTCGTAAATCTTGCCCACAGCAGGATGCCTTTTATCCACCTTCTGATCCTCTGGCAGATCCAGAAAGTGATTGATCCAGTATGCCACACCTGCTCTGCCTGTCTTGTCGGTAATAATTATGGGAATGGACCGGTGCAGAATCTGCCTGGTATCGAAAATATTGTAGATTTCCTCATTCTTGAGCAGACCGTCCACATGAATGCCTGCGCTGGTGGCATTGAAGTCCCGGCCTGCAAATGGATAATTAGCCGGAATATCCACACCCAGCTTCTTTTGAAAATATGTGGCCAGCTCGGTGATGGCCGGGGTGTAGGCAGCATCATCATCCCCGGTCAGGGCAATGTACTCGAAAACCAGGGCTTCAAGGGGGGCATTTCCGGTGCGCTCTCCTATGCCGAACAGAGTTGAGTTGGCTGCTGAGCACCCGTAAAGCCAGGCAGTGGTGGTATTGATGAAGGCTTTGTGAAAATCATTGTGTCCGTGCCACTCCAGCCATTCGCATGGAACTTTTGCCTCATGGGTGAAAGTGCGCACAATTTTAGACACGCTTCGGGGCAAAGCAGCTCCGGGATAAGGCACACCATAGCCCATGGTGTCACAGAGTCTGATTTTTACAGGGTGCCCCTTTTGAGCGGCCAGATCCATGAGCTGCTGGGCAAAAGGAATGCAGAAGCCATAAATGTCAGCTCTGGTGATATCCTCGAAATGGCATCTGGGTATGATGTCATGTTCCAGAGCAGCTTCCGCCACCTGGAGATAGTCGTCCATGGCCTGCTGTCTGGTTTTGCCAAGTTTTAAAAAAATGTGGTAATCGGATACTGAAGTGAGCATGCCGGTTTCCTTTAGGCCCATCTCTTTTACCAGTTTAAGATCCTCTTTGGTGGCCCTGATCCAGCCGGTTATCTCAGGATATCTGTATCCTTTTTCCAGGCATGCCTCCACAGCCTTCTTGTCCTTGTCCGAGTAAAGAAAGAATTCACTCTGCCGGATAAGGCCTGAATGGCCGCCCAGCCTGTGCAAGAGCTCATAGATATCTGCGATCTGCTGCACTGTGAAGGGAGGTCTGGCTTGCTGACCATCCCTGAAAGTGGTGTCAGTGATAAAGATCTGTTCCGGCGGCCTTGGTAAAATAAATGAATCATCAAAGGCCACACGGCAGACACGTTTGTAAGGATAAAGCTCTCGCAAAAGCTGAGGACTCTGGACATCTTCCAGTTCGTATCTCAGTTTTGCTGGATCTTTATGATAAAGGAAATCAAACATACAGCCTCCATTTTTTGCAAAATTTTTTGTATGTTAGCCGAAAATCAGGTCTTGAGCAAGGAATCATTAAAAGTAGGTGCGGGAACTGAAGCGGGGGTCACGCCATGGAGTGGAGAAACTCTGTTCCCGAGTTCAGCATGCTTGGCAGATCCAGGGAATTTAAGGCGTGCAAAGATGACAGACTGATAAGCAGCCATGACCCCTATTCTGCCCGGACTTTACTGATTATCTGCTGATGTTCAAGCAAAGTCCATCAGAAGTCTTTTTCTAGCGGCTTCGGCTTCCTCAATCCACCCGCCGCACTCCAGGCTCCAGGCGGCCAGTTCGAACATTTTCTTGGGATTATCTCCGTAGATTGCTGAAATCAGCTCAGTGTAGGAAGACTTGAAAGCTTCCCGGACAAGGTCTTCCCTGGCAAATAAAAAACGGGCCAGCAGGGGATTGTCCTGGTGAGCGGGTAAATACAGAATGAAAAGTCTGCGGCAATGAAAAAGAATAAACTTAATCCTGGATATTTCCCGGTCAATGCTTTCCCTGGTCTGGTCCAGGACGGTAAACAGCTCCTGGCTTATAAGCTTTTCCTCGGGTAATACGGCTGGGTTGCTGTGTCTGGCTTCAAACCATGGCCGGTAGTTTTCCTGCTGGTAGGCATCCTCCCTGAGCTTCATGCTTTCATGAAAAATATAACCGATACACCAGTCCAGATAAGGGCCTATGTTGTTATCCTGCTGATCATGGCGGAAGAGGATATGGGCGGTATCCTTCAAGCGCCAGAGCTGGCCCTTGTGCATTTCTTCCCCCAGGATTTCCTTGAAAAAACTGAAGCTGACACAGCCGGTTTGCTCATGGGAGCGAAATTGAGTAAACAACAGCTGGCTGATCTGACAAAAATCCCGTAGAACGTCGCGAACAAACTCAGGCAGTTTGGATGTGATCCATGATTTGTACATAGAGTTAACTGGGTTAAATAACTTTATTTGTCCATTTTAAAAATCATCTGTCAACCTTTACGGTTAGCCGCCTGTAATGCCAAGAAATTTTGCTTTATTGTCGGTATTGGCCTCGATTCTGACCCTGGGCCTTAAATTCGGAGCTTTCTGGGTCACCGGTTCAGTGGGGCTTTTGTCCGATGCTCTGGAAACCCTGGTCAACCTGACAGCCAGTATTGTTGCAGTCCTGGCCCTGACCATTGCCTTCAGGCCGGCAAATAAAAAATTTAATTACGGGCACGACAAGGCTGAGTATTTTGCCAGCGGCCTGGAAGGCGGACTCATTCTGGTGGCTGCGGGGGGAATAATCTACTCAGCCCTGGGTCGTCTCATTGCTCCTCAGGCGTTGGAGAACCTCGTCCTCGGAATCATCATTGCAGCTGTTGCAGCAGGCATAAATCTGGTAGTGGCCAGGATCATGATGAGAGCAGCAAGGCATTTTGATTCCATTGTCCTGGAAGGGGATGCCAAGCATCTGATAGCTGATGTATGGACGTCTACAGGGGTTATTGTCGGGCTTTTGATCATTCTGTTTTTTCCTCAGATGCTCATCCTGGACTCCCTGATTGCAGTACTGATAGCTCTTAACATCACCCGCTCGGGCATCAGTCTTATCAAGCGCTCCATGCATGGCCTCATGGACATTTCCCTGCCCAAAGAAGAGATTCAGATTGTGGAAAAACATATCCGTGCACATGCAGGTGAATCAGCAGCTTATCACGGCCTGCGGTCCAGGAAATCCGGATCCAGGAGGTTTATAGATTTTCATCTTTTGCTGCCGGGACACAAAACAATTCAGGAAGGGCATCGGATCTGCTGCCGCATTGAAAAAGGCATTGAAGAAGAGCTGCCCAGGTCCCAGGTAACCATTCACGTAGAGCCCGAGGAAGACAAGGCCTCCTGGGACGGGGACCGGCTGGGAGGAATAAAGAGCAAGTCTTCATCTGCCGATGACCACCACCCTGATGGAAAATAAAACAGGATCCCGGGCTAATTTTCGGCTCCTCGACGCAACGTGTGGATTTTATATACAGTTAAAAATCAAAAGCCTTATCCAGAATGCCATAACAATTCCACAGCATACGTCGAAGAGCCTAATTTTTGTAGCTGAGGCTGGCAAACTGCTCTATCTTGTCCTTGTAGGCCAGTATCCCCTGAGTCAGTCCCTTGGCCATGTATTCCAGAAAGTCATCGGATTGCAAAAGCCTCAGATCTCGCTCATTGGTCATGTAGCCGAGCTCAAGAAGTATGGAAGGCATTTTGGCTCCCATGAGCACATAAAACGGGGCCTGCCTTACACCATTGTCACCAAGATCAGTAAATCTGCCCTGGGCATGGCTTATAGTATTAGTGTGAACCTTCTGGGCCAGATTTCTGGACTCATTGATCTTGGAGCTGAGCATGAGGTCGGTGAGAATGTACTGCAGATCTGATATTTTCTGAGTGCTGACAGCATTCTCTCTGGCTGCCACCCTTTTGGCGTCCTCGGTTTTGGCAAAATTGAGATAGTACACTTCAAAGCCGCGGACATTGGGGTTGCGATGGGCATTGGCATGCACTGAAATAAAAAGGTCTGCTTTCTGGGAATTGGCCATGGCTGTTCTTTCTTCCAGGGGCACAAATACGTCCCTGGTACGGGTATACAGCACATTGAACCCCTGTTGCTCAAGATGGCGGCCCAGAATCCTGGACATTCGCAGCACCACGTCCTTCTCCTTGATTCCGTTGGATATGGCTCCCGGATCTTTGCCTCCGTGTCCGGGATCGATCATAATTGTTCTGACCTTGAGCCCCAGCTGCTCCACCAGGCTTCCCGCGGTCAGCTCTCTGCTTCTGGGATCCAGGGTTATTTGAGGCCCTCCCTCAAGGGTCCCCAAAACTTTTCTTTCCTCGGGGGCATAGACATCCACCACTATACGGAACGGGTTTTCCAGGGCAAAAACCCTGAAGTTATCCAGTTCGTGAATATCCAGAACAACCCTGGATTTGTCCTGTGTATGCTGAGCAGACCTTATGCGGCTCAAAATGCCGTCAGCCACTTTCTCTTCTCCAGCAATGTCTTCGCCCCGGCGGGTTTTTTCCAGGTCAATAAACAGACGGTGTGGTGTGCCCAGGTCAGGATCAGGTTTGAGGAGCTGGTGATGGTAATCAACCTGCGAATCCAGGTCCAGGACCACCCGGGTATATTCGTCGCTGCTCCAGTGACGGATGGTGACCAGCCGGGCCTCCTCTGGCAAAATCCTGTCCTGATCCAGTGCGGGTTGAGAGCTGATCGCGGGAGGGGTCATTTCCATTAGTTTCATGGTCCCGCCTGGCTCAGGCTGATGACTGAACCCGGCAGCATCGGCCTCGTCTGTATACTTTTGTGCTGTTGCACCTCCGACCCGCCTGATCTTCTCCAGATTTTTCCTGTCCAGCTCCTCTAAAACCTTCTGAGCTTCAGGCTTAAACCGGCTCTGGGAAAAATTATATACAACCCGCAGATATTCAATATATGCCTGAGCAGCGTCATGGTAATGATTCAGATGGAGGCCGGCTTTTCTGAACTGGGCTTCACCAGCCCGGTCGTGCAATGGGAATTCCCGGACAACCCGGGTATAATAATCTTCAGCTTTTTCAAAATCAGCCCGCAGATAGGATCTTTTGCCAAGTTCTTCATGAGTTCGGCCAAGGTAAAAAAGAGCCTCAGCAGCGCTGGATTCGGAAGTGCTCTCCCTGTATGCCCGTTCAAAATAACCGGCAACCTCAAGCCAATGCGAACGGTATTGAGCCCGGGACTCGTTTTCCATGAGGGAATTGAAGCCCTGCAGGCCTTTGTGGTGGTCTGCATGGACAGCCCCGCCTGACAGAAACCAGACAGCCAGGAAAAAGAACAAAAAGGATAAAAGCGAATTTTTCTTGGGCATGGTTATTCCACCGTAACACTTTTGGCCAGGTTTCGCGGCTGATCCACATCCTTGCCCAGATAGACCGCCATTTCATAGGCAAACAGCTGCAGGGCAGGCAGCACCAGAAAACTGTTCAGGGGATCTTCCAGCCAGGGTATCTCCCACCTGTCATTCACATCTAATACTGTTTCAGGATTGGTCAAGGCAATTATCGGCCCGTTGCGGGCCTTTATCTCCATGAGATTGGACTGGATTTTCCCCAGCAGGTTGTTGTTCAGGGCCAGAGCAAAGGTTGGAAGCTCATTGTCAATCAGGGCAATGGGCCCGTGTTTCAGCTCCCCGGCAGCGTATCCCTGCGCGTGTATGTATGAAATTTCCTTGAGCTTCAAAGCTCCTTCCAGGGCCAGGGGAAAGTTTATTCCGCGGCCAAGATAAAAGAAGCTGCGTGCTCTGGCATATTGTGCACATAATTTCTGAGCCATGGTCTGTATCCGGGGCAGTTGAGCCTCCATCATTGCCGGCAGGCTGTACAGGTCTGTAACTGCTCTGCTCACAGTCCTGGAATCTATTCTGTCCTTGGCATGACCCCAGTAGAGTGCCAGCAGATAGAGCATAACCAGTTGGCTGCACATGGCCTTGGTCGAGGCCACGCTGATTTCAGGTCCGGCCTGGGTATAAAGTACCCGGTCGGATTCCCGGGCCACGCTGGATCCCACCACATTGCAAAGCCCCAGAACCGGCAGGCCCCGCTCTCTGACCATCCGCTGCCCGGCCAGGGTATCTGCGGTTTCCCCGGACTGGCTGATGCTTACATAGAGAGTTCCGGGTTCCTCCACAAGGACCCTGTATCTGAATTCAGAAGCGATTTCAACATTTACAGGAATCCCGGCCAGACCTTCCAGGACATATTTGCCCCACAGTCCGGCATTAAATGATGTCCCGCAGGCCACGATATGAAGCCGGGAAGGAACAGGCAGGCCCTGGAGCTCGGACAGGTTGATGGTATTGTTTTTGCGGTCCACTCTGCCTGCCAGGCAGTCCATCAGCACCTTGGGCTGCTCCAGGATCTCCTTGAGCATGAAATGCCTGTATCCGCCTTTCTGAGCAGCCTGTACGTCCCATTTGATGCGCTGAACCTGTTTGGAAACCGGGGTAAGGCTGTGGGCACGATACACAGTCCAGTTACCGGCATCCATTTCCACCAGTTCATCATCTTCCAGGAACACCACATCTCTGGTGTAAGGTAAAAATGCCGGAATATCAGAAGCCGCAAAATTTTCACCAGTACCGGCCCCCAGAATCAGAGGACTTGCTTTTCTGGCCGCCCATATCCGGCCTGGATGCTGTCTGCTGATCAGGGCAAATGCATAGGACCCCTGCACCTGGGACATGCTCCAGGACAGGGCTTCAATGATGGAATCCGTATGTTCCAGGCCATGAGCAATCAGGCAGACCAGAACCTCGGTGTCGGTTTCCGAGCGGAAAGTGCATCCCTTGTCCATGAGCAACGATTTGAGCTGTTGGAAATTTTCAATAATGCCGTTGTGCACCAGCGCCAGATTGTAGTGGACATCCAGATGCGGGTGGGCATTGGTTTCGTTGGGCAGTCCGTGGGTGGCCCATCTGGTGTGACCAATGCCGGTGGTGGCATGCAGAACCTGTCCTCCTGCAAGCTTATGTTCCAGGGCCTGGAGTTTGCCCGAGGCCCTGAACAGGTGCAGACGTCCGGAATGTTCAAAGGCCAGCCCGGCGGAATCGTATCCACGGTATTCCAGGCTTTTGAGACCCTGGATGATTACCGGCACAGCGGGACGGTGCCCAGTATAAGCAATAATGCCGCACATTCTTGGTCAAGCTCCGTTATGCATGTTGTCAGCTGCAGGAATAAAAAAACCGTAAAGCAAAACTATACATCTATAACAGCAGGGTGTCTGCTGCCTGGCCGTTAAGAAAAAATTTTTGATCTTATGAAAAGAACCATGTCCGGATTACAGATTTATCTGGTACATGAAAGCATCCCATTTTTTGAGAAGCTGTCCCAGAGCCTTGCCCCTGTGGCTGCGCTGGTTTTTCTGGACTGGATCCATCTGGGCTGCTGTAAGTTTCAATTCCGGGTCGTAAAAAACCGGATCATAACCAAAACCCTTGGTTCCTCTGGGCTGGGTCAGGACCATGCCTTCCCATTCTCCCCGAACCATCAGGCTGGCTCCTCCGGGCGCATGCGCCACCAAAACACAGATAAACCTGGCTGCACGGGCATCACCGGACAAGTGCCGCATTCTGCGCAAAAGCTTTGCATTGTTTTCTTGGTCAGTAGCATCCTTGCCTGCATATCTGGCCGAGTAAACGCCGGGCTCACCATCCAGGGCAGGCACTTCCAGGCCGGAATCGTCGGCTATGGCTACATAACCGGTGCCCCTGGCTACAGCCATGGCTTTTATCCGGGCGTTCTCTTCAAAAGAGGATCCTGTTTCAGGAATGTCTCCTATCTGTGGAAACCGGTCCAGCCCCTGAACCTTTATGTCCGGCCTGACAGCAGCCAGCAAGCGTCCCATTTCTTGGATTTTGCCCTGATTTCGGGTTGCCAGAACTATTATCGCATCATTGCCGGACATGATTTTCCCCTCAATTCTTAGCTGAAAACCGCAGATGTTGTCCATTGTTTCATGTGAAACAATTTGCTGCAAAAAACTCTTCAATCTGCAAAAAAGGGGGCTGCCAAGTTACTGTTATGCCTGCCCTGAGGTATAAAAGCCTTTAATACAGCTGCCTGGAAAATTGCAAGCAATTTCGTCTGGTTTTTGCCTTTCTGCGAGGATGAGGCAGCAATGTTCTCTCATGGTTTCTTTACAGCATCACAATAGGTTATTGATTTCCTCGATACACTGCGTGGAAAACAGGCATAAGTGGCTGATAGCATGTGCTTTTCCCGGATTCTGCAGCACAGATTTTAAGAATGCTGGACGAGGGATTAAAGATCAAGGGTCTGGAAAAAACATTTATCCAGATCTGCCAGGAAAACCTTGTTGCGAAGCCCGGGTTGATTCCGGGTGACTATGGCCACGGCTTCGTGGGACTGGATACTGGCGATCAAGCCCACGATAGTGGACAGGGTGCCCAGGACCTGTTCAGCGCCCTGCTCCAGGCTGCCCTGCCAGAAAGATTCCGGACTCCTGTCCCCGGGATAGACCGTGCAGGCCAGACCGGTCTGGCCTGCCACAAATCCGGTAACCAGGGGGCAGCCGGCTTCATGGGCAGCTTTAAGTAATGTATTCCTGAAAAGGATTCCCCCCAGACAGTCCAGCACAAGATCCACCCTGGAGAGCAGATCAGGCAGATCTGCTGCCTGTAAAAATTCGGGGAAAAGCTCAAGCTTTGTAAAGGGATTAATGAGCTGTAAACGGTCCATGGCAGCATCCAGCTTGAATTTTTTAAGGCTGGCCATGGTCCCCAGCAGCTGACGGTTGAGGTTGCTCTCCTCAAAAGTATCCCCGTCAGCAGCAAGGAATGTACCGACGCCTAAGCGGGCAAGCATTTCCAGGACATATCCTCCAAGACCGCCGGCTCCCACTATGAGAACTTTTGAACGGGCCAGAGCCAGCTGCATGTGCAAGTCAATAGAACTGTAGTTGCGCAGGTACCTTTCCAGGTTTATTCCCTTTTCAAGGACCAGCTGCTGGGCTTGCCAGGGTGTTACTGCGTGTTCACGGGCCAGTTGCAGCAACTCCGGACCAGAAATAAAGGCAAACGGATACTGGTCCGTGGATCTGCTGGCCCTGACCACATCCCCGACAAAACTTTTCCAGGGCATCTTCAGCCTCCGCCGATGGCCGGGAAAAAGCCTACACGGTCATGATCGTGCAGTACGGTTTCCGTATCAGCGCTCTGGCCGTTGACAAAAATGATTTTTACCTCTTCTTCAGGGATTTTCAGATTGTGGATAATATCCCGGACAGTGCTTCCGGGCTGAATCTCCATCTGTCCCTCAGAAGGTGTAAACTCTGACAAAGTGGCAAAACAGGAGATCTGAATGCGCATGATTTACTGTTCGGCCTCGGTGATATTCTTTATTTTTGCCCAGTTAATGGGGGTCATAGCATCCATTCCTGTGGCAGTTGTGGAAAAACTACCCACGCTGTTCGCTTCATGTGCATCAGCGGAGATGTGCAACATCTCCGCTGATGCAGACCAAAATCTCAGCCTAGATTTCCACCTTGGCCATCTGCAGTTCATCTGTGCTTAAATCCCATTTTACATTGTGCGGTGAAAGCTCCTCATTGATAAAGAAGTCCGGAAGCTGGTCGTGGACCGGGCTGAATCCAGCATCCCGGTTGAACGAATACTCGTCCTTGAGAACCTCAATCCCGGTCTTGCCGATATCATCCGCTGTAAAAGAGATGCCGAGCCTGGCGCTGATGAGCCTGGCAATGACATCCAGAGCGTCTTCAGTATCCAGGACCGCAAAGGCCACAAACAGGCAGAAGCCTGTGGAATCCACGGCAGCGGTAGCTATTTGAAGATTTTTGGAGATTTCCACATTTCCTGCCTTGCCCAGGGGGTCTATGTCCCCCCCTACTTTGAGTATATTCTGGCAGATGGCGTAGCCAGCGGTGTGGTCAGCGCCCATGGATGAGGTGGCATAGGTAACTCCAATTCCCTTGGCTGCTCTGGGGTCATAGGCCGGGATGGACTGTCTTTTGACTACCGGCACCCGGTCTACGCCCAGGGCCTCGGCTGTAAACGCTGTGCCGTTGCCGATAATGGCTCCCAGGTAATCTTTAGGGTCATAGACCCTTTTGAGCAGATCAATGGCTGCCTGGCCCTCACCCCAGGGAATTATCCCGGCTTCCATGGCCATGGCCAGGGTGGTGCCTGTTTCTATGGTGTCCAGTCCCAGATCGTCGCACAGGCGGTCCAGTCTGGCAATGTCATCCATGTCGGCAATGAGCAGGTTGGAGCCAAAGGCCCAGACTGTTTCATATTCAAATCCTGAAGTCAGGTATTCCCCCTTAGCATCGCAGTATTTCTGGGAGCACTGGATAACGCAGCCTGCATGACAGCCTTCCTTGGCAACACCGCCGCGGCTGTTGATCAGCTCCACCATTTTTTCGCCGCTGATCTGTTGGGCCTTGTCAAACCGTCCGGAGCGAAAGTTTTGAGTGGGCAGTGTGCCGGCTTCATTGATTATATTGATCAGGATCGAAGTCCCGTAACCTGGTAGCCCCTGGCCGGTCACAGGATGATTGACCAGTATTTCGGCCCATCTTTTGGCCGCGGATTTGAAAGCCTCCTTGTCAGCCACTTCCTGGCCCTTGGCCCCCTGAGAGTCCACCACAATGGCCTTGACTCTCTTGGATCCCATGAGCGCTCCCAGGCCGCCGCGGCCTGCAGCACGGCTGGGATTGCCCTTGGGATCAGTAAACATGATGGCTGAAGCCAGGCGGTTGTTTTCTCCGGCAGGGCCGATGACCATAACGCCAGCCTTGGATCCGAAGCGCTCAAAAAGCCTGGAAGATGCCTCGTAGGTGCCCAGTCCCTCAAGTTCAGGGGTTTCAAAGAACTGTACCCCGTCCTTGTTTATAAAGATGGCTATGGGCTTTGATCCTGGTTCTGGCTTGTCTTCAAGAATCAGACCCATTATATCCAGTTTGGCCAGCTTTTGGGAAAAGGTTCCACCAGCGTTCGATTCCTTGATAGTATTGGTCAAAGGCGACTTGCCACCCACGGATAGGCGCCCGGTGTTGGCAGCGGTAGTACCGGTCAAAAGACCTGCAGCTACTACCAGTTTGTTGGCTGAGCTCAGGGGATGGCAGGTCGGTGGAACTTCCCTGCGTACAATCCTGGACGTCAAACCCCTGCCGCCAAGGCCTGCATAGTCTCCAGACAGGTCTTCAAAGGCGGCTTTTTTGTTCCGTGTATTGATGCGTAACAGTCTGGCCATGGTTGTCCTCCTGGTTATCTGGTGGTATGGATTGGGCTGTAAGATTGAACAGGCTTATAACAGAACCGGATTTGCCGTGTAAAGTAAACCTTGGCCGGAAGGGCGAAAAATTGAATGATCCAGGCTTGACTACTTGTAAAGGTCACGGAAATCTTTATTAGCCCTCCAGGCATTGGGTAAAATTACCCTTGAGCAGATTCCAACTGCAAAAACTCAAAAGCCAGACAACGACCCCTGACCGGAGCTGTGATAATCCATGGATTACATGAAGCGCTTTATTCTGTTTGCCTCGCGCCTTCGCGTGACAAAAAACTTTTTGGAGCGCCGTCTGCACACAGGGGTGCAACGATTTAGNGTTCGAATGATCAAGACAATGAATACAATCTGATTGTGAGGATTAAGCTGATGCCGCTGTTAAGTTCTCTGGCTGCCCTGGGCTACCCCAGTCTGGAATGGATCCAGGTGGGTATAACCACGAAATGCAATGCCGCCTGCATTTACTGTCCGCACCCCATGTTGGAAAAAGCCGGCCGCAGCCGCCATATGTCCATGAAGATATTCACTGCACTGTCCCCTGCATTTGCGCGCTCAGGGATGGTCTATCTGCAGGGCTGGGGCGAGCCCATGCTTCATCCTGAATTTATGTCCATGCTGAAAATGGTCAAGCAAAAGGGATCCAGGGCCGGTGCAACAAGCAATGCCAGCCTGTTGACCGAGGACCGGATAAGAAGGCTGGTGGATGAGGGCCTTGACGTGCTCGGTCTTTCAGTTGCAGGTGTGGACATGGCCAATGACAGCATAAGGCCCGGCAGTCCCCTGGAAAAGGTCCAAAAGTCCGTGGAAATGGTGCACCGGATCAAGGCTGCCAAAGGCAGTGCCGCTCCAATGCTGCATCTGGCATACATGCTGCTGGCCTCAAGAAGAAAGGATATTCCGCAGATGTCCGGATTTTTCAACGCCCTGGGCATGGACCAGATAGTCGTCAGCAGTTTGACCCTGGCCATAAACAGGGAAATGGAAAAGGAAATATATCCCGCAGAAGACAGAGATGACTTTGAGCGCTTCAAAGACGAACTCAAGGAAATGCGCTCCAGGGTGGACGGCATGGAAAAAGTCTTTTTTCACATCTGCAACCCCTATCTGAGCGGGGGGATGTGTTCGGAAAACATTCAAAGGGCCTGTTATGTGGATGTGGATGGCCGGGTTCTGCCCTGCGTTTATACTGATGTAACCGAGGAACAGAAGGTTCACAGGTATTTCAGAGGGGAAAGGCACCTGCTCTATCCTCTGGAGTTCGGCCAGCTGTCCAGGTCTTCCCTTAAAAGGATATGGAGGGAAAAAGAGTATCTCCAGTTCAGGGAACAGTTCCCTCATGGCAGTTACCCTGAAGTCTGTCGTTCCTGCTGCAAACGCTTTATTGACGATCTGAGCTGAACAGCGCAAGTTCTGGCTGATTTCCGGGGTGGTACCTCCTCAGGACAATGGTGCTGAGCTACAGGTTCTGAATCGAAGCCGGGCTGGCCGGATCAACTCCCACGACAGCGATTTTGTGTTTATCAGCCAGGCTAACTGCTTTTTGCCGGTCGAAAAAAAGGCTGGATCCGGCTTCATAAGCCAGGCATGATGCTCCCGCCTGTATCATGGTTTCAATAGTCTTATGTCCCAGGGCCGGCAGATCAATGCGCTGGTCCTGTCCGGGCTTGAATATTTTGACCACGGTCAGATTGTTTCCTGCCAGGCTGCCTGCCCGCAGAATGGTTTGATCCGTTCCCTCGATGGCTTCCACGGCCACCACTGCCCGGTCCTTGACCACCATGCACTGGCCTATGTCCAGGCTGCCGATCTTCTTTATCAAAGGCCATGCAAAAAGTATGTTGCTTTTTTCCTCTGCAGAAGGTCTGCGCCTGGTGAGCACGCCCAGAGGAGAAATGAGCATGGGAACAAATTTGAGGGCCGAAACCACCTCAAAGCCTTCCCGGGCCAGTTCATCAGCCACTGCTGAAAGCAGGGCATTGTCATTGCGGCTGCGTAAGTTAATCAGGAGCTTGATGGCCCGGAAATCCGGGCGCAGATCAAAGGCCCGCGGCTTGTTTATNGGTCCGGCAAACACCACCTGGTCAGCTTCCGCCTCATGAAGAAAACGGATGAGTTTCCCCAGCTGGCCCAGCTTGAGCCAGATATACTCATCCGAGCTGGATTCAATCTCCGGCAGGGTTTCATGGACAAATGCTGCAGCAGCCACTCTTTTGCCCTGTTCCCGGGCGCTTCTGGCCACCTGCAGGGGAAACCTGCCTCCTCCGGCAATGATTCCCAGGGTCTCAGTTTTGGTCATATTCCTGAGAAGAGCGTTCCAGGGAGATCACTCCTCTGGTGCTGGACTTGATAAAAGATATAAGGTTTTGAGCAAGCTTGAACCCGGCAAATTCCTCTCGGGCCTTTTCCAGGGCATGCTCACGATCCAGATCTGATTTCCAGATCAGATAAAAGACCTTTTTCAGAGCTGAGATTTCCTTCCGGTCAAACCCGGCTCGACGCAAACCAATTAGATTAGGTCCATAAAGCCTGGCCCTTTCTCCGGCTGCCAGCATATAGGGAGGAACATCCTGGGCAATGCCGCTTTTGCCGCCGATAAAGGCATATTCACCGATGCGCACGAACTGATGCACTGCACACAAACCCCCTACCACAGCCTTGAACCCGAGGTGCACATGTCCGGCCAAAGTAGCTCCGTTGGCCATGATCACTCCGTCTTCCAGACGGCAGTCATGGGCCACATGACTGTAGGCCATTAAAAAGCAGCCCGAGCCGATGCTGGTTACCCCTTTTCCTCCCGGGGTGCCGCGGTTCAAGGTTGTGTATTCCCGGATCCTGTTGTTGTCGCCGATGTTAAGCCAGGTTTCCTCGCCTTTGTACTTGATATCCTGGGGGCCTTCACCCAGACAGGCATAAGAATAAACATGATTGTCCCGTCCCAGGCTGGTGAACTGCTTTATCTGAGCAAATGCGTCCACTCGCGTGCCCTTACCTATGGAGGTATTCTTTTCAATGATTGCGTAGGGTCCGATGACCACTTCCTGGCCCAGTTCGCTTTTTGGATGGACAATGGCAGTGGCATGAATTTCCTGCTTCACTATCTGTCTTCCCTGTTGACTATGGTTGCTGAGAAAATGCCTTGGGCCACCATCCTGTCTTCCACTACGGCCTGACCGCTCATGCGCCACAGGTTCAGCCTGTGCCGATCATACGTGATGTGCAGATACATCCGGTCCCCGGGAAATACGGGCTTGCGGAAGCGAACCTTGTCCACTCCGGTAAAAAGGAAGATCTTGTCCTGCATCTCATCGGGAATGCTGCTGGCCACCAGAAGCCCCCCGGCCTGGGCCAGGGATTCCAGGATAAGGACCCCGGGCATGACAGGGTATTCTGGAAAGTGCCCCTGAAAAAAAGGTTCATTGATGGTAATGTTTTTCAAAGCCAGCAATCGCTTGTAGGGTTCTATCTCCAGCACCCTGTCCACCAGAAGAAAGGGATAGCGGTGGGGCAGCAGGGCAAGTATATCGCGGCTGGCCAGTTCCTTGGCTGTGGAGGCGCTCACTCTTTTTCTCCTTGCTTGTTGTTTTGCATGGCCTGGATTTCTTTTTCCAGCTTCTTGAGCCTCTTGTGCATCTGGGACAGTTTGGGCAATAATATTGCGTTGCGCAGAAAAGTGGAGTGTTCCATGGCCGGGATGCCGCCTGCATCAGTGTTGGCGGGCATGGACTTGCCCACCCCGGACTTGGCCGCCACACGGCAATTGTCCTCTATGCTCAGGTGGCCGGCGACTCCTGCCTGGCCGCCCAGGATAACGTTGCGCCCCAGTCTGGTGCTGCCGGAAATGCCGACCTGGGCAATGAGCACGCAATTTTCGCCTATCTGGACATTGTGACCCACCTGAACCAGGTTGTCGATTTTGGTCCCCCGGCCGATCCTGGTCTCTCCCAGGGTAGCCCGGTCAACAGTAGTGCAGGCTCCGATTTCCACATCTTCTTCCACCACTACCCTGCCCATTTGAGGGATTTTGGTCCGGTGCTCCTTTTCCTGCACAAAGCCGAAGCCGTCGCTGCCTATTACTGCTCCGCCATGGATCACCACCCTGTCCCCAACCCTGGTGTCGGCCATAATACTCACCTGGGGATAGATAAGACAGTCCTGTCCCAGATGCGCGTTCTCCCCGATATACACATGGGGGAAAATACGGCACCCCCTCTCTATCCGGGCATTTTTTCCGACAAATACCATGGGGTGAATAATTGCTGAAGGATCAACCCAGGCTGTATGGTGGATAAACGCCTGCTCAGGCATGCTTTTTTCAAGACCCTGAGGCACGGCAAACATCTCCATGGCCCGGGCAAAGTCCAGATAGGGGTTTTTGCTTACCAGGGCCCTGTGTACACTTACCGAGTCTTCGGCTGAAAGGATTACTGCCCCGGCTCTGGTGCTTTCCAGAAGATGACGGTGTCTGGTATCGGCCAGAAAAGTCAGTTCGTTTTCCCCTGCCTGCTCCAGGGTGTTGACCCCGGAGATTACAACGTCCTCGCCTGTATATTCCAGGCCAAGATCGGCAGCCAATTGAGAAAGGAGCATGATTTGAACCTTAATTGTTTTTGGCTTCCCAGGCCCTGTTGAGCTCCGCAATGATTTCGTCGGTAATATTCATATGATCCTGGGCGTAGATAAGCCCGCTTCCCTGGGCATCAAAGATCATGTCAAACCCTTTGTTTTCAGCGTAGTCATTTATTACATCAAAAAGCAGATCAATTATGGGTTCGGACAGCTCCTGTTCCTTCCGCTGCATCTGTACCTGGTAGGACTGGTACTTTTGCTGGAACTGCTGCATTTTCTGTCTAAGTTCAGCTTCCATGTCCTGCTGGGCTTGCTGACTCAGGACCATGCTCTGTTTCTGCAGTTCCTGGCGTAATTGATCCACTTTGGATCGCTCCCGATCCAGGTCCTCGCGCATGTCCTCGAAGCGCAAGGTGAGTTGACCCAGGGCCCTCTGGCCGGGTTCAGAGGTTTCCAGCACCCGCTGAACCTCGACAATGCCAAACTTGTTCCCGGCCAGGGCATTGCCGGGTACAAGCAAAAGGATAAGAAAAAGAAAAACAATTTTTTTCATGGGTTAATACTCCTTGGTACTTATGGATTAATCATCTGCAGGTAAGGTTTACAGCCAGGTGAAACCCGCATCCTGCTGACTTCAGAAAAATGCTGCCATGGGCTTAAAATTCATGCCCCAAGCTGAATTCGAGCTGGCTGCGCTTGCTGTCTTCCAGATCATCCAGGGCATAGCCCCATTCCACCCTGATGGGACCCAGGGGCGAATACCAGCGGATGCCGGCTCCCACGCTCTTGTACAGGTCCAGGTCCACACTTTCTCCTATGTCCCAGACATTGCCGGCATCAAAAAACACAAGACCCATGAGCCCGATATCCTTGTTCAGGGGGTAAAGCAGTTCAAAGTTGGTAAAAAAGTGCTTGTCTCCGCCCTTCACCTCTCCGTCATCAAAGCGCGGAGCCAGCTTTCGCGCGGCATAGCCGCGCACGCTGTCGATGCCGCCCAGGCGGAAAAGTTCAAAGTTGGGGATATCCTCGCCGGTGTTGCGCATGACGTAGCCTGCCTGACCCCTCCAGTGAAAGACGCTTTCTCCGATAAATGGACGGTAATAGTCAGATCTGAATATGTACTTGACAAAGTTGTCATCCCCCTGGAGAACTCCGCCGGCATATTCGATGGACAGAATGTTCCTGGTGCCCCGGGTCGGGTTCAGGCGCCTGTCCCGGGTGTCACGGACGGCTGCCACATAGAAGGCGCTGGACCAGTTCTCTCCCTCCAGGTCCTGGATGTCCCTGTGGGCATCATCATCCACATTCTTGATGGTGTACTTGTCCAGCCGGTAATTCCAGTGCAGCCGGGTATACTCGCCCAGCGGGTATGCAAACCTGAGTCTGCCGCCCCGGGTTTCCTTGTCATAGGTGAAAAATTCATCATCTACCCAATAAAGGTCAGTGCCCAGTCCCAGGTCGCTGTCACGAAAACTGGGGTTCCAGAAACTCAGGTCGAACCGGGTGGTCCTGGCCCCGAAGCTGCCGGCGAAGCTCAAACTGTAGCCCTTTCCAAAAAGATTTCTCTGCTGGATCATGGCAGTAAAAAAGACCTTGTCGTATGAAGAATAGCCGGCTCCTGCCGAGAGCATTCCTGTGGGCTTTTCCTTGACCTGCACCACCAGATCAAGGACGTTTTCCTGGTCAGTGGGTACGGGCTGAATGTCCACGTCTTCGAAAAACTCCAGGCGATGCAGGCGCTGACTTGACCTTTTAAGGTCACTGCCTCTGAACATATCCCCGTCGGTCAGGCGCATCTCCCTGCGGATCACGTTGTCCCTGGTCCTGGTATTGCCCTCAATGAGCACCCGGCCGATGTATATCCTGTCGCCCTTGTTCAGATTGTAAACCACATTGACTATCTTTTCCTCCTCATCCACATGCATGTCCACGTCGGCATCGGCAAAGGCGTAACCGAAATCGGTATAGAAATCGGCCAGGTTCTGAGTGTCCTCCCTCATGACTGAGCGGCTGAAATAATCATCCTCCCGGGCCAGATCGTCCAGTTGAGTAATTTCCTTTAATTCTTCCTCGCTGACAAGGAGGTCGCCGCGGAAACCCACCTCTCCCATTTTATAGCGCTCCCCCTCCTGAACATGAAAGGTCAGGTATATACCATCCTCTTCGTAGTCCACCTCAGGCTGACCCACCCTGACATCGATAAATCCCTTGTCAGCGTAAAAGGCCTCTATGGCGGCCACATCCCGGTCCAGAAGCTCCTCCCGCAGTATTCCGCGACCTGTAAGCCAGGAAAAAATGCCCCGTCTCTTCAAAGCCATTTCCCTTCTCAATGTGCGCTCGCTGACTTCTTCTGCACCCTGGATCCTTATACCCCTGATAAAAAGCCTGCTTCCCTCATCGATTCTTATGTTCAGGTTGGCCTGGCGGTCATCGATTTCACTGATGTCGTAGGATACGGTAGCATTATAATAGGCTTTTCCCCGATACAGCTCACGTATCCGTGCCAGATCTTCGCTGATAATCCTGGGGTTGACCACTGAACCGGTCCTGGTGGTCAGAACTTCCCGGATATCTTTTTCCCTGACATTGTCCGCCCCGGAAATGTTGATGTTCTGGATCAGGGGCCTTTCTTCCACTACAATGATTATTTCTTTGCCCTGAGGAGTGGGTTCCACCTGCAACTGGACATCATCGAAATACCCCAGGTCAAAAATACGTCTGATTTCGCGGTTCAGCTCTTCAGGATCGTACAGGTCCCCTTCCTGGACCTGCAGACGCAGCAGGACCACGTCGGGATCAAGTATGTCCGTGCCCTGGACCTCAATGGAAGCAATCCTCTCCTCACGCAGCAGTTCCTCATATATCTTCTCACCAAGCTCCTGCACTGCCGGAAGAATATTGATCACTCCCTCCTTGACAATATAAAATGGCATTGTTTCCTTCTCACCGTATCCGTCCACCAGCCGGACATCCAGGCTGATATATTCTTCCACCTTGTTGAAGGTGCCGTAGACTGCGTAGCGGCCACCCTCCATAAGAACCAGGCTTCTGGACCTCTGTATGTCCAGGTAGGTTATTTCCTCCCTGACTATAAGGGTTTGTGCCCGCACGGGATCAATAACGCTCAGGCCTTTTTCCCGCAGAGTGTTGGTGAGCATGGTGGGCAGCCCGGTTTCCAGGTACTCAAGATCTGGAGGCGCATTAATTTCGAAAGGCAAGACAAGGATTTTGTTTTCCCGGGCATGGACGTTGCCCCCGCTCAGAACCGAAAACAAAAGCACACTGGTCAGAACAAAGGCTGTCCAGAAGAAAAACGCTTTAATGGAGTGCATTTAAGCCACCTGATCCAAGTTCATAGTTGATATCCATTCTCGAAGCCAGGTCCAGATTGTGAGTGACCACCACCAGGGTAATGTTCAGCTCGTGGTTCAAATGAAGCAGCAAGTCACCGACTTCCCGCCCTTTGTTAACGTCCAGATTGCCCGTGGGCTCATCAGCCAGAAGCACCTGGGGCCTGGGCAGAATAGCCCGGGCCAGGGCCACCCTCTGGCTTTCTCCGCCGGAAAGAGTGGTCACCTTCTGGGCGGCCTTGTGCTTGAGACCTACCTGTGCCAGTGCGTCCTCTGCCAGGGCCAGGGCCTTTTTTTTGTTCATGCTGCTTATGATTGCAGGCATGGCCACATTTTCCAGGGTGTTGAACTCTGGCAGTAAATGATGAAACTGGAAGATAAAGCCGATTTCGGAGCGCCTGAGCATGGCTTTTTTCGCAGTACTGATCAAGGAGAGATCCTGGCCGCAGAAAAACATTCTGCCCTGAGTGGGTTCATCCAGTGTGCCCAGCAGGTGCAGAAGAGTGCTCTTTCCTGATCCGGATGCGCCCAGCACAGCAATGGTCTGTCCTTTTTCAATAACCAGACTGATCCTGTTCAGTACGGTTATGGTTTCAGGCCCGGAAGTAAAGGCTTTAGTAATGTTTTCAAGCCGGTACAAATGATCACTCATGGCGCAGTGCCTCGGCAGGATTAAGTCCGGAGGCCTTCCGGGCCGGATAGATGGTTGCCATAAAGCAAAGAAGCATGGCTGCTGCAGCAATGAGCACCAGGTCACGGGTATGCAGAAGCACAGGCAGATGGTCCATGAAATATACGTCGGCGGGCAACCGGATAAACTGGTAATTCTCCAGGAGATAGCATCCCGCCAGACCCACTGCAAAGCCCATGGTTGTTCCCAGAGCACCGATCATCAGACCCAGGAGGATAAAGATATTGCGTACCATTTTCCTTGTGGTGCCCATGGACATGAGAATGGCGATGTCCTTGTGTTTTTCCATGACCAGCATGACCAGGGCGGTAACTATGCTGAAGGAGCCCACCAGGACAATCATGGCCAGGATTATGCCCATGGCCAATTTTTCAAGCTTGAGTGCGGCAAAGAGATTTTCATTCATCTCCATCCAGTTGCGCACGTAATATGGAAAACCTCCCAGGTTCTCGGATATGGTTCTGGAAAGCTGGTGGGCCCGGTCAACATTGTCGATCCTCACTTCCAGCCCGGAAACCGCATCCCGGATATAACCCAGTGTCTTCTGAGCATCCCTGATGCTGGTATAGGCAAAGGAGGTGTCGTATTCATACATCCCTGTCCTGAATATACCGCGGACTTCAAAGGACTGTATCTTGGGAGTGAAGCCTGCTGCGGATCGCTCACCCGATGGAGCGAGAACATTGACTGTGTCACCGGGGGAGATGCCCAGTATGGAGGCCAGCTCCTGTCCAATGATTATGCCGGGGAAGTCGCTTTCCCGTTCCAGATCCAGCACCTGTCCCTGAACCATTTCCTGTTCAAGGCCCAATACCCTGACAGCCCCCTGGGGGTCAATGCCGCGCATGACCACCCCTTTGACGCCTGCAGGATTGCTGAGCATGACCTCGGAATATACAAAAGGAGTCGCTCCGTGGACCCCGGGGATTTTTTCCAGGTGTTCAATCAGTTCAGGATATTCATCCATGTTTCCGGCATGGCTGCCCACTATTATGTGGGCGTTAAGGCCCAGGATCTTTTCCCGCAGGTTTTCGCTGAAGCCGTTCATCACTCCCAGGACAATAATCAGGGCGGCAACTCCCAGGGCTACTCCCAGAACGGAAAGGAGCGATATGACCGAGATGAAGGCCTGCTGTCTCTTGGCCTTGAGATAACGCAATGCAACGAAAAATTCAAAACGCATCAGCTGGTACCACCCTCCGGGCGGAGCAGGGGAAAAAGGATAACTTCCCTGATGGAAGCAGAGTCAGTAAAGAGCATGACCAGGCGGTCAATTCCTATACCTGCCCCTGCTGCAGGAGGCATNCCGTATTCCAGGGCCCGGATATAATCTTCGTCCATAAAGTGCGCCTCTTCGTCCCCGGCCTCCTTTTCCAGGGCCTGATCCTGAAAGCGCTTTTTCTGGTCCTCGGGATCATTGAGTTCGGAAAAGGCATTGGCGATTTCCCGGCCGGCAATGAACAGCTCGAAGCGGTCTGTAATTGCCGGATCATCATTGTTGCGTCTTGAAAGGGGGGAAATATCAGTGGGGTAGTGGTAGATAAAATGAGGCTGGATCAGCCTGGGTTCAACCAGGAGATCAAAAAGCTTGGCCTGAAGCTTGGCCAGTTTTTCCCCGGAATTCACGTTTTCCCCGAATTTCTGCACCATGGCTCTGGCCCTGCCCTGATCCTGGTAGTCTTCCCGGGTCAGACCGCCGATTTTTTCCAGGGCCTCAAAAAATGAAAGTTTGGCCCAGGGCGGAGTGAGATCAATATCATGTCCCTGGTAAACAAGACAGGTCCGTCCGAAAATCTGACTGGCCAGCGAACTGATCATTGCCTCGGTAAAGTGCATCAGATCCTCAAAATCAACATAGGCCCAGTAAAATTCGAGCATGGTGAACTCGGGATTGTGCTGGGTGGAAATGCCTTCGTTTCGGAAATTGCGGTTTATCTCATACACCCTCTCAAAGCCGCCCACCAGCAGTCTTTTTAAATAAAGTTCAGGCGCCACGCGCAGGTACAGTTTCATGTCCAGGGCATTGTGATGGGTTTTAAAGGGCCTGGCTGTTGCACCGCCTGGTATGACCTGCATCATGGGGGTTTCCACTTCCATAAAGCCTTTCAGGTCCAGATATTCCCGGATAAAATGGATGACCCTGGTCCTCGTGAGGAATATCTGCTTGGATGCCGGATTGACAATTAGATCAACGTATCGCTGCCGATACCGGGTTTCAATATCCTTGAGCCCGTGATATTTTTCAGGCAAGGGACGCATGGATTTGGTCAACAGTTGAATCCTGTCCGCCCTGAGGGTCAATTCATGGGTCCTGGTTCTGAAAAGCTCCCCTTGGACTCCGATTATATCGCCTATGTCAAATTTTTTAAAAATCTGATATTCATCCGGCCCCAGCACGTCCCTTTGCACAAAAATCTGTATTCTGGCGCTCTGATCCTGAATATGGGCAAAGGTAACCTTTCCGAAAGAGCGCAAAGCAATTATCCTGCCCGCAACCTTAAAGGTCCTGGGAGAGGCTTCAAGCTGGTCTGCGCTCAGGTGGCCGGCTTCATCAAGAATCTGGGTCAGTTCTGTATCTTTCCGGAAAGTATTGGGAAACAGATCCACCCGCTGTTCAGCAAGCAGGCCTGCTTTTTTCCGCCTGTGCTGCAGAATATGGCTCTCGCTCTGTTCAGCTGGTTTGCTCTGTTCAATTTTATAATTTTTCATAAGCTTAAGGCTTTATTTACGGACTGTTCTGGTCAAGATCAAGTTCGCACGTTTTTAAATGCAGGCTTTCAAACTGCTTTGAACGCAGCATTTGACTGCAAAGTATATGCGGCTGTGGACTTGGGAAAAACTGCCAAGACAACTGCCTGTAAAGACTGAGTTCCTGCCCCGGGAATCGAGTCCGGAACCAGGCCTCGAAGGAATAGCATATAAGGCAATCCGGAACTTTTTGCAGTAAAATCATTTAAATTTATTTTAAAACGGATCATACGTCAAGAATTGCCCCAACAAGAACGCAAAAAAGATCATGGGTTCCTTGGAATTTCAGAATCATTTTTTTCATAACTATCAAGCATGCTTGTTGTTTTGTTAATTTATCACAGCTGTTGCGTGCTTTAAGAAGTCAGGTTGGTTTAAGCAGTATTACCTGATGAAATGCTTTTAAACTCTAATACATGGAAGCTTATTCCGGAAAATTTGAGCCAGAACCTGTTTACTTTTCATATGCATGGAGGTTTGCTTGACATTCTGAGTGATAGTGTTAGTATAAACTTACTTTTTATGCTTGCATAATCTGCATTACTTATAACAGCACATTGTTTCAGGTTGCTTTATGGAAAAAATTGCTCTTAAAAATGTGATCAAGATTTTCGGCGATTCTCCAGGCAAGGCCTTGGAGCTGTTGAGAAACGGGGTTTCCATATCGTATCCTTTTCAGTCAATGAAGGAGAAATCGTTGTGGTCATGGGTCTTTCCGGAAGCGGCAAATCCACTCTGGTCAGGTGCATCAACCGGCTTTTTGAACCCACGGCCGGCGAAATCTACGTGGACGGACAGGATGTGCGGGCGCTCGGCACCAAGGAACTGCGCGAGTTCAGGCGGCAGAAATTCGGGATGGTTTTTCAGCACTTTGCCCTTTTTCCGCATCGCACCGTTCTTGATAATGTTGAATTCGGACTGGAGGTCCAGGGAGTAGACAAGGCTGAAAGAAGAAAAAAAGCGGAGAAGTCTCTGGGAATGGTGGGACTTGAGGGCTGGGGCGAGAAATACCCCAGCGAGCTTTCCGGAGGCATGCAGCAGAGGGTGGGCCTGGCCAGGGCCCTGGCTCTGGATCCAGACATCCTGCTCATGGACGAGGCCTTCAGTGCCCTGGATCCTCTTATCCGCAGGGATATGCAGGATGAGCTCATCAATCTGCAGCAGAGCATGCAGAAGACCATTGTTTTTATCAGCCACGACCTGGACGAGGCCCTGAAAATCGGAGACCGGCTTGTCATCCTCAAGGACGGTGCTGTGGAGCAGATCGGAACCGCCGAGGAGATCCTGACCAGGCCGGCAACAGAGTATGTGCGTAAGTTTGTGGAGGAAGTGGATATTACCAAGGTCCTCACAGCTGAATCCGTAATGAAAAAGAGCGAGGACGTGGCCTATCTGGGCTCGGACGGGCCCAAGACCGCCCTGCGCAAGATGAGAAAAAATGCCATCGCCTCTTTGTTTGTGGTACAAAAAGACCACACTGTAGCCGGAATAGTGTTTGCCGATGAAGTCCGCAATCTTGCGGATCAGGGAGAAGGTGACCTGGAAAAGGTGGTGCACAGGGATATCAAGACCGTGGCCCCGGACACTCCTGCCTCTGAGCTTTTTCCCATCATGCAGAACATGTCCTATCCTGTGGCAGTGGTCAACGAGCAGAACAAGCTGCTGGGAATCATTGTCAAGGGTCTTCTGTTCACAGCCATTGCCGAGCGGGGAGGTGACGTATGAGTTTTGAGCTGCCCAGAATACCTGTAGGCAAAGGCATAGAGGCGGGCATAGATTTTCTGGTGGAACATCTGGCCATTGCCACTCGGGCCTTTTCTGCAGTAGCAGATCAAGGGCTGCGTTTCCTGGAAGCCACCATGATGTCTGTACATCCCGTCATTGTCGTCTTGCTGGCCACGCTCCTGGTTTTTTTCATGACCAGGAAACGCGGTGTTACAGTCTTTACTTTTTTAGGACTGGGTCTTATCTGGAATATGGGTCTGTGGTCAGCTGCGGCAAGCACCCTGAGTCTGGTGGTAGTGGCCACTGTAATCGCCATCTCCATCGGGATACCCCTGGGGATAATCGCCGGTCTGAGCGACTGGGTCTACAGGATTGTCAGGCCCATTCTGGATTTTATGCAGACCCTGCCCGCTTTTGTATATCTTATACCGGCCATTCCCTTTTTCGGACTGGGAAGGGTGGCGGCCATATTTGCCACGGTAATATTTTCCATGCCCCCGGCGATTCGGTTTACCAACCTGGGGATTCGACAGGTGCCCAAGGATCTGACCGAGTGTGCTGACGCATTCGGGGCGGACAGGTGGCAGAAGCTGATCAAGATCCAGCTGCCTCTGGCCAAGAGTACCATAATGGGCGGGGTGAACCAGACTGTCATGCTGGCTCTTTCCATGGTGGTCATTGCAGCCATGATCGGAGCCGGCGGTCTGGGCGGTGAAGTCTGGCGGGCCATCCAGCGATTGCAGCCCGGGGCTGGATTTGAGGCAGGCATCGGCATTGTCATCCTGGCCATAATCCTGGACCGGGTGCTGCAGCAGCTGGCCAAGGAGTAGCTGGGTCAATATAAATGAAAAGGTTATAATTCCGGGGCTGTATAAGCATATGGTCAATACGCTTACACAGCCCGCTAAACCCTTCAAACAATTCAAGGAGGTAGGTTATGTTTAAAAAAGGATTGGCAGTTCTATCCATGCTGGCTTTGCTCATGGTTTTTGCTGCTTCCCCGGCGGAAGCCAAAGGCAGACTCACCCTTGCTTATGTGGAATGGGACTGTGCTGTGGCCAGCACCAATGTGGCCCATGCGGTTCTGCAGGAGAAACTGGGCTATAACGTGGAAACTCTGTCCGTCAGCGCTGCTGCCATGTGGCGGGGCATAGCCACGGGTGATGTGGATGCCATGGTCACTTCCTGGCTGCCTGTGACCCATGCTGATTACAAGGAGGCCACAGCCGGCCAGGTGGAAGATCTGGGGGTCTTGACTGAAAACGCCAGGATCGGACTGGTTGTTCCGGATTACGTGACCATTGACAGCATTGAGGAACTGAACGAGCATGCGGATAAGTTCCGGGGCAGGATTACCGGCATTGATCCTGGTGCCGGGATAATGTCCAGGACCGAAGAGGCTATTGAGGAATACAACCTGACCAACATGGAACTGCTTGAAGGCAGTGACGCGACCATGGCCGCGGCCCTGCGCGACGCTATCCGCGGTGAGGAATGGATCGTGGTCACCGGCTGGTCCCCCCACTGGAAGTTCGGGCGCTGGGATCTCAAATATCTGGAGGATCCCGAGAAAGTATTCGGTGAAGCCGAATATATCGGCAAGGTGGGCCGCAAAGGACTTAAAGACGATGCTCCTGAGGCTTACAACTTCCTGAAGAACTTTGCCTGGAGCCAGGAAGACATGGCTGTGGTCATGGACTGGAATCAGGAAAACCCTGATGACCTTTACGCCAATGCAGTGCGCTTTCTTGAGGAAAACCCTGATATGGTGGAAAAGTGGCTGGCCAACTAAAAAACTGTTGACTGGCTAACCTGATTGGATTAGACAATAATTTTTGCGGAGCCGGTACCGGCTCCGCAAAAATTTTTAAACCCGTTCCCCGGCAGCTCAATTACGCCTTTGGCGTAACAGAGCGGGTGGCTGTTAATCAAGCTTCCAGCGTGATTGGCGGTTCAACAAGCCGCAGCTGTGATTCAAGTTATTTTTGTTCATTTAACCATGTTCCCCGGTAGCTCAATCGGCAGAGCGGGTGGCTGTTAACCACTAGGTTGGCGGTTCAAGTCCGTCCCGGGGAGCCA